>Ga0187780_10000202_pt1 | contig 46498 bp, 43 predicted proteins | sample 1015_Q2_SP10_20__FD_132429 | JGI IMG/M metagenome (GOLD analysis project Ga0187780, IMG submission 132429) | Tropical peat soil microbial communities from peatlands in Department of Meta, Colombia - 1015_Q2_SP10_20_MG | ecosystem: Environmental > Terrestrial > Soil > Wetlands > Peat | place...
ACTTTGCAAGTTTGTGATATCGAACATCTGAAACTCAAAGACCCCAGGTCGGGTATTCTCCCTCAGTCGCAACCGTGGCTGATTGCCAGCGTTGCAGAAGTGTGTCATCAACAGGCTTTGGCCGTCTCGATAGAACACAGATAGTTCCTTGCCAAACTGCTCGGTCACAATCGAGCCCTTGGAGCCGATCTCGTACGTCATCTCGATGGGAAGAGTCTTCTGCCCCGACCGAATCGCCCACTTTCCCTCGAATCCCTTGAATGTCTCGAAGGCAGTATCAGAACTTCCCAGTGCCGCGAACGCGGCCAGCATCAGGAAAAGCAGAAAGCCGGCTTTACGCAAGATCATCCTCAACTCCTTCTTCAGGCATTTAGGCAGAAATCTCCTTCCTGTTTCGAGCGGATCAGTACTCGGGCAACGACAGATTCAGCGCAGTATACCGATGTGGGTGTCCCCTCACTCGGAATGGATCTCCACATTCTTGTCAGCGTCGGGGACGACGCCGATCGCGGCATTAGGATCTGTGGGTCGAATGTCGAAGTATTTCGCGAGATCAGCGGGCATGATGTGCCAAGGATCTGTCGGGAAGATTTCCCCAGTACGTTCGAGGCACCGAGCGACAAGGGCTGAGCAGATTTCCTGACCGTCCAGACCAAAACCAAATTTTGAGGCGGTAAGTAGCGACAGCGCGATACTCACTATCGTGAGCCAACCATAGTGTTCGTTCAGACATGCCTGAGCGAACTCAACCTCGTGGGTCCGATTCGCATCGATTACGTTTTCGAGATGAACAGTGTGATACTCGGTGTCGCGGTAGACGGCGATGTTACGTTGTTGAACGCCTGACCCGAGAGCCTCAATAATGTCGCCTTTCTCATTGATGAAAATAGCGGCGTGATTCCAGCGCGCGAATGTTTTATCGGGGCCCGTGTACCTGAGCGTTTGACCGAATCGAATCATGCGGCTCGTCCAACTGGTGCCGTGAGTAAGGATGAAATCACCGGGACAAGGAGCGCTGACTTGCTCTCCTGGAGGGAAACATCGAACTGAAGGGACATGGAGTGGGGACCAGCGACGCTTTTTGAACATGCCTGCCTCCCGATTTTGTTAGAAGGATAGCTCTCCATCGACACCTTGAAAATAAATTCATGCTCTGACTGGATTCTCAGGAAGTCGAAGTGCTGAGGGTGTGGGCTGCGCGTGTTGGACTTCTCTTACTCTTCGGACGACCTACCGCAAATTTCATACACGCGACAACTACAATTTAACTACATTTTGGTGCGTCGCCTGCCACAACGGATCTTCAAGCAGGATGACAGAATTCGGCTAGCTGGTTGATTTCAAAAGGTCTGGCGGAGAGGGGGGGATTCGAACCCCCGGTACCGGTTTTAGCCAGTACAACGGTTTAGCAAACCGCCGCCTTCAGCCTCTCGGCCACCTCTCCGCGGCAAATTGCCTCCAAAATTGTAACGCAGACAGCGCGGAAGAAACAGCCCGAATCTTCCAAGTCGAATTCCAGAGAACACCCATGCGCTTAGGCTGACCTTAGCTACCGCAATCGGAGGCCTTCGAGTGCGCATCCAACGGAATCCGTACAGAAACCGCGCCAAAAGTCATATCGCCATCAATAGCGCCCTTGGTTTGCTTTTGGCAATCGCCGATACAGGCCCTTTTGGAATACGCCCAGTTGACCAAAACCTAGGTCCCTGCGTCTAACTTTCTGGGTGCAGCCCTGCGGAGTTGGGCGGCTTGGTTGTTTATCACAACTCTTTTCTTTCCATTGTTTTGGACCTACAATGATAAAAAAGACAACGCTAGGTGGCCCAGCTGTATTCCTAACACACTGAGGTTCCAGCAAAAGCAGAATGGCCGCAGACCGCTTGGTGCCCACCGGCGAAACATTTGACCCTAGACGGTCGTATTACAGATAGACGCGACAACATTAGCTTCCGGTGTACCCCGCGGAGGTGGTCCGTGGCGGAATGGCGAAAGGAATAGCATGAAGACGTGGCATAAGGTCGGAATCGGTCTAGGCGCAGCGGCTCTTGTGGGCGGAATTGTTTTGTTCAGCATCAACCAGGCAAACAAGGGTGTCGTAACAGTTCAGACTGCCAAGGTAGCAAAACTCGATTCACTGGTTTCTCAGGTCACAGCTTCCGGCGAGGTTAAGCCGACTACCTATACGAACATAACTGCCCAGGGATTCGGGCGTATCACGGAAATCCTGGTTAAAGAGGGCGATCACATTAAGAAGGGCGATAAACTGCTTCTCCAGGACAACGTGCAGGCCAACGCCGACGTGCAGGCGCAAGACGCCGCGATCAACTCGGGTGAATCCAGCGTTCAAGCGGCAGACGCAAGTTACAAGGCTGCGCAATCCGACCTGTTGACGCAAGAAGCGAACCTCGAAAAGGCCAAACTCGACTACGACCGCGGGCAGGGGCTTTACAAAGACGGCCTGATCGCAAAGCAGGACTACGACCAGCGCAAAACGACCTATGACGCGGCTGTCGCAACAGTGGAAGCTTCGAGGGCGCGCATGCTCGCGCAAAAAGCGCAACTCGACCAGGTGCGTGCGCAACTTAATCAAAGCAAGGCTGTGCTGGTTCACACCAAGGACGTCCTCTCAAAAACCACTTATTATTCTCCGATCAACGGAATCGTGAGCTACTTGCCCGTTCGTATGGGGGAATACGTCGTCCCAGGCATCCAGAACGCCACCGGCAGCTTTCTCATGACCCTTTCGGATATGTCTGTCGTGACGTCGGAAGTAAAGGTCGATGAAACAGACATCGTTAATGTGAAGATCGGTCAGGATGCGGACGTAACTATTGATGCTGTGCCTGGAAAAATCTTCAAAGGGAAAGTGACCGAGATCGGATCGCAAGCCGTTCTGCGCAGTTCCGGCTTGGCCACAACGCAGACAACCACGAGCAATCAGGAAGCAAAGGACTTCAAGGTCGTCGTCACTCTCGAGAATCCGCCGGAGAATCTCCGCCCCGGGTTGTCTACCACCGCAAAGGTCAAGACCGCTGAGCGCAAGGACGTGATTGGCATCCCGATTCAAGCTCTGGCTGTCAGGTCTCGCAAGGACTTGGAAGAAGCCGCAAAGAACTCGAAGAAGAATGGCAATGTCACTCTGGCAGCTCCTCCGCCGCCGGCAGCTGGTGATCCGAAGAAGGATGAAGTTCAGGGCGTATTCGTGGTAAATGGGAAAAAGGCTATTTTCCGGCCCGTAGAAACGGGGATCTCTGGTGTCACGGATATTGAGATTACCAAGGGACTCCAGCCCGGCGACGAGATTGTTGTGGGCAGCTACAAGGCGCTGAGAACGCTTAAGCCCGAAGCTATGATCAAGGTCGATAACTCCGCTCCAAAGAAAACGGAAGATTCACAGTAAAGAAATCACCTCAATAGGGAGAAGAACATGCCCACGGAAGCGACAACGCCGGAGTCGTATCGGCAAGACTTAGTTGATTCTGGTGTTGTCATTCGCACGGAAGGTCTGACGAAGACGTACGAAATGGGTGCCGAGTTAGTGCACGCGCTCCAGGGTGTGGATCTCGAAATCCGCAAGGGCGAATATGTGGCAATCATGGGGCCATCGGGTTCAGGAAAGTCCACCCTGATGAACCTGATTGGCTGCCTGGATTCGCCAAGTTCGGGTCACTATTGGCTGGCGGGCCGTCTGGTGAGCGACCTGGACGACGATGAGCTCGCATACATCCGTAATCGCGAGATTGGGTTCGTATTTCAGACCTTTAACCTGCTGCCGCGTGCGACCGCTTTGCACAACGTGGAATTACCCCTCATCTACAATGGTACTCCGGCCGAGGAGAGGGTTGAAAAAGCCAAACTGGCGCTGCAGCGCGTAGACCTCACATCACGCATGACTCACAAGCCAAATGAACTATCTGGTGGTCAGCGTCAGCGCGTTGCCATAGCCCGAGCCCTCGTCAATGACCCGTCCATCGTTCTGGCCGACGAACCCACGGGAAACCTGGACTCAAAGACGGGTGAAGAAATCATGGGGCTGTTCGCAAATCTTCACCGGCAAGGCAATACCATCATCGTGGTCACTCACGAAATGGATATCGCCCAACATGCCCACCGTGTGATTTTCATCCGTGACGGAAAGATCGCTTCCGACGAAAAGGTCGCCAGAAAGCTCCCTGCCGACTAAATAGCTTGAGGAAAAGACTCGCCTTTGGTGTAGATCGCAGCTGAACCCAGGACAGAAGTCCTTCGGCAATCAGCACTCACCCTCGCGTCGCCGCCTGCGTTTGTTCCCTAATTCACGGCGGCTGTGTGTGAGACGTCTTCTTCTTCCAACTCTCCTAAAGGCTCGATGCGTGCCAGATACGTATTCGATAGGCGATCGTGCCAGGTCAGTCCATCCTCATCCCACAAAACCCAGAGAAAGCCCAAAAAGCAGGTGCCCGCCGAGAGAAGATATCCAAGCGCACGCAGCATGTATTGACGGGGAGTTGGCATATCCCCGGTAAAGCTTGCCACTTGGATCCCGGAAATCATCATTCCGGGGGTGCTTCCGCCAAAAATCGTAAACAGGCCGAAGTACTGAAGATAGACAAAGGCAAACGTGCAAAAGCACACCGTTGCGCTGAGTTTGCTGAGTGTGAAATGGCCGCCCAGGGATCCAAAGAGAGCCAAAAAGCCTCCATAAGCAAAGGCCAGGCAGGCTGCATCAATCAGCAACGCTCGTTGCCGCTCGTCTATTGACGCGACAGGGAACAGCCCATTTTGCTGAGGCGGCAGCGGTTCCGGCTCAGCTTGGGGCGCTGGAGTCTCCAATTGCGGCGGCACGGATACGTCAATTACAACGCGCGGGTCCGCGGGCTCGGATGGCTTGGCAATCCTGCCGATGGCGATGGTGAACGCGAAGTCGTCGGCGACGGCAGGCCGGGCCTGCCACGGGCGATCTTCGACTTCGATGGCGACCTCGTTTGGTCGGGCCGGGCCGTCATCCTCGAAGGGGAGCGCGGTTTGTGCCTCGTTGAACGGTGACTTGCGTCGCCGGGCCCGGTAGGCTTGCAGACGTTGATTCAGTTCTCCGCGCCACTCTTCGTGGACGCGCGCCCTCAACGCGAGGTTGCCCTGCGTTGCCTTCTTCCCTTCCGGGAGTCGGAGATCTTCTGTGGAATCACAAAAACGACAGCTCAGTTCGCCAGAGGCGAGTACGGAGCCACACTGCGAGCAGATTGTATTCACCGGTGCGTTTTGCGCTGCGGACGCTCTCACTCCGGTGAGGAGGAGCCCAACCAGATTACCACTTCTGCGCGAGTTTTATAAACAAGGGAATCAAGGGCGGGACGCGTAAGTGTCAGCAGCAGAAAATGAAGATGATGATGAAGATAGCTAGAACTCGCCCTGCCGCGCCAGGATTTCGCGGCTGAAGGCGATTCGGCGGTCCAGAACCACCACCGCGAAATTCGCGCATCCGGCCCGTTCTTGTTCCGCCCAGACATGGAGCGACGGCACGAGGCGCGCGATCGTCTTTTCCAGTAACCCGAGAATGCCGTAATAGATTTCCACGGAGTGGAGGTCGGTGCGGTCGTCGGGACGCTCCGGGCACAATTGCAGGAGTTGCATGACTTTTGCAAAATCCCGGCCCGACGCAGAGGCGGGAATTCCCGTGACGTCGCGGACTTCCTTTGAGAGGGTATGGCGCAGAGACGAAGCCATCAGGGAACGGCAATAGGACACAAAGAACATCAGCAGTGTGGCAACAGACACAACGAAGATAAAGGCGGCCATCATCGCGGCACCGCCACCAACTGCGCCGGAACCATGCGGCTTTCATCCGAATGGCGCCACATGGTTACCGTCCACGAAAGAGGCAGGAAGCAACCGAAAAGGGGGGCGATAAAATAGACCGCGGATGATTTCGTCGCCAGGTTTACAAGGGCGTAGCTCGCTGCATAGGCGCTGAAATACAACCCCAGCGAGAGCACAAACTGCACAAGCCGGGTGCGCGTCTCTCGCAACTTCAAAACGGCGCCCCAGAGAATGTACGTGAGCACCAAACCTACAAAATAAAGATTCTGCGAGAGCTCATAAGCAAAAGCCGTGGACAAACGGTCTGTGGATTGCGCCACCACCGCGTAAGTAAAAACCGCTGTGCCCATCAGCAACAGAACAGCAGTCAACCGCAGATACTTGGCAAAGCGAAGCTCCCCGAAGACGTAGGCATAAAGGCTGATCAATGCTACGTAGAGCGCCAGCGTAAGGAGGGCATCGCTATAAAAATAGGCGTAACGGTATTCCGCCGAGTACAGCCCATAACTGCTTAGAATGAGGTGGCGCGTGACACTCGTTCCCAAAGTGAGGAGAAAATAGAGGTTAAGAAAGAAATATCGAAGGAAGGATTTGCGGGCGATCGAACACACCACGAAGGCCAGCTCAAAGGCCGTTCCCAGGTACCAAATGAAAGAAGTTACGGAGCCAGACATTGAGGTCTTTCTAGTGCCTGGCTCCCTCCAGATAAGGGTCCGGAAATAGCCAGGTTACGGCTTGTGCGGCCCCGGATACGGTGGAACCGGATCTGGTCCGTTTGCTACCAATACCGTACCGCTAGAATGATCGCCGCTCAACGCCGTCTTGAATGCCATCGAGCAGACAAGTATTCCCAAAGCTAGGGCGATTGCTCCGAGTTTCCTTGACATGGTGCCTCCGAGGAAAGTGACCTTCGGAGACACTCTATCCTTAACGCAGATAGTGTCAAGTAGAACACACTACGACCCTGTTAAGAATACGTTAACGGGCAGCCGCCCCTTCCTTTCGCCATATCTTCGTACAGCGACCGGGAAGGCGGCTTCCGCCAGGAGAGACAGTAGCGGCCGAATCCGATTTGAAACAACAGTACCCAAGTCCTACTCGTTTGGTACGAAAGTACTACGGGACGAACTCACAGATTTTCTCGTTTCCGCTTGTCTTTGTGTTCTTGGACCGTCAAGAATTGTGCTTCGTGCGTGCACCCACGCGCGCTTGACACTCTGCGCCGTTCGTTCGTACGATGGAAAATTGTCTAGTGCCGGCGTAGCTCAGTGGTAGAGCGAGGGTCTCATAATCCCTAGGCCGTGGGTTCGATTCCCCCCGCCGGCACCACTTCACTTAGTGAATTTTGTAAGAGTTTTTGTCAGTTTTGTGTTGCGATTGAAGCGATACACTTAACGACTTCCGTCATTGGCTTTCCGCGTGTATGTAGCTCCACGAACTCTCAGAGGTGCAATGTTCCCTGTCGCTAGTTGGCAGTAGTGACGACCAGCTCGGTGTCGCTATTACCGCACATACCATAAATAGTGCCAGCGGTGCATGCACCAACGGAGTAACGGAAGCAGCCCGCACGCTTTGCAACGACTGTAACCGGCCGATCAGCCCCTCCCATGATGGCTCCCTCGTTGTCGAACGGCGAATTGGGGCCAAAGTCGATGACAAATCCCGTGTTCTTGGAAGAGCTATAGAAAGTGACAGAAGTGCCGACCTTCAAACAGAAGGGCGTGTTGCCCTTGGCGTCTGGAATGTCGGGAGTGGCGGTGGCGTCCGTTGAACCGCTGCGCTTGATATCGATCTTGCAGGGTGTAGATACCGAGCCACAAGCCGTGGCCGCACGGCAAATGCTTTGCGGATTGGACTCGGAACAGGAAAACTTCGATTTCTTGTCGCCCGCAGCGAGGGCAGTGATCACTAACGGCAAAAGGAGAAGAATCGAAACAGCGATAAGCGAGCTCACAGATTTCATGAATCCACCTCAATATGAAATCAATCGAATCATGGAATACGATATCCGATATGAGTCAGTTGACGCCCTGAGTGCCTTTCCAGTCGATGACATCGACCAGATTCCAGGGATTCTGGTTCAGTTGAAACTGAAGCTTTCCGTCCTTATCGATGGCAAGTTGTGCTGCCGGATAGAGAACGCCAGTGCTCTTGTGCTTTTCTTGGTCATTTAGGTCGAATTCGCCCGCAGTAAGGTTGAAGGCCGTTGTCTGTGTATCGAAATAGACCTCGCCAAAGCGAAGCTGACGATTGGTAATAAAGCGAATCTTGCGGCCGGTAGGCGTGGGAATCATACGAATGTAGCTAACGTCATAGCCCAAGGTTCCGGTAATCGAGCAGTGACCAACAGCGCGCATCCTGGTTAGCGCATTGACTAGACCTTGATTCTGTCCTTTTTCGAACGCTTGAAAGAGAACCTGATAGTCCTCGGGAGTCGAGTATTCGTAAATTTCGAGCGAGACGCCAATGACTTGGCCCATTTGCGTCCCTGTGCCCATGGCGCTGGCTTCAATTGTTTCCGGTTTTACATGATCCCGGGAGAAGAACGGAAGAGCTCCAAAGGTAAGCAATGCGAGGAAAGTTAGACTTCCAATAAAGAAACGGTTCAGGTTCCTAGCAGACCTGTCTTGAGACATTTAGACCTCCAGATGCCCCCTTCATCCATCGCGAAGGTGGCTAGGAACCGGAAACAGCTCCGGTTTCCATGGGTTGCTCAAGCAAGCAGGAGGCCGAAAGAGTGGCAAGCAGCACAAAATCGGCAATGGCGACAAACAAGATGAATCTGCTGAGGATAGCTGACCTGGCCGAGGTGAGCGTTGAGACTGTGTCTCTTACAAGACCTCCAATTCATTGGGTTTGTCCAAAATCTTGTGCCTTGATAATAATCTGATTCCGACTCCGGTTCTTCAGGCACCCCAACGCGGCAAGTGCATCAAGAAGGATGGATTAGTGATTCGACGAGCCCAGAAGCTTCTCTAAGGACGCCCGACCGCGAATTCGTGTGCACACTTTTTGAATCTACAAAATTGACAAGTTCTATTACTTCCGCTCATCAATAACTTACAATGACTCAATACCTATCGTTGGTTCGATTCCCCCCGCCGGCACCATGAATACCCATCGCAATATTCCTTCGCGCTCCAGGCAACCGTCCGCTTCGCCGTCATGGCAGGGCCCGATCCAGGTGTACATAGCCGCCGTCTACAAACAGGTGCTGGCCCGTCGTGTGGCTCGATTCGGGTGAAATCAGGAACACAACCATTGCCGCTATTTCCTCTGCCGTGGTCATCCGTTTTCCAAGCGGAATTCGCGACAAAATCGCCGCAAGTTTCTCATCCGGTTTCGGAAATGTATCAAGCCACTTTCGGTACAGCGGCGTCATCACTTCCGCGGGAACGACTGTATTGACGCGGATGCCGTACCGCAGAAGCTCGGCTGCCCACTCGCGCGTGAGCGCCATGATGCCACCCTTCGCGCAGGCATATCCGGAGGTCCCTCCCTGCCCGGTAACGGCTGTCTTGGAACCGATGTTGATAATCACTCCCTTGGAGCGCTTCAGATGCGGCAGCGCGAAATGCGCCATATTGTAATAGTGCGTCAAATTACGGTTCAGCGAGGCAACGAACTCAGCCGGGCTGCCGCCCTCAAGGCCGACCTTGTCGTTGATCCCGGCGTTGTTCACCAGCGCATCAATTTCGCCTAGTGTTTTCACGCTCTCCTGAACCACTTGCGCGCAATTCTCCGGAATAGAAATATCAACGACGATCAATCCACAAGCCGCGCGAGTATTACGCAATTCCGATTGAAGCTGCTCCCCCGCTGCTCCGTCCCGGTCCACGATAATCGGGATGGCTCCTTCCCTGGCGCAGGCCCTCACGATGCTGGCGCCAATTCCCTTGGCGCCGCCCGTTACCAGGATGACCTTGTCCTTTAATCGGAGGTCCATTCCTACCCCCGCAGATTCGTGAAACCGCCATCAATCAGATAGTCCGCACCGGTAATAAAAGACGCTTCCTCAGAACATAGAAAGAGCGCGAGGGATGCGACCTCCTCGGGTTCCCCCATTCTCCCGATAGGCTGCGACTTGGACAGCCTTTCGAACATCTCCTTTTCCCGCCCCGGATAGTTCTTCCGCAGGTAGTCGTCCACAAAGGGAGTGTGAACCCTGGCCGGGGAAATACAGTTGCACCGGATGTTGCAACTCAAGTAGTCCCTCGCCACGGAATATGTCATGGCAACGGCCGCCCCTTTGCTCATGGAATACGCAAAGCGGTCCGCCAACGCGGAAGATCCTGCAATCGAAGCCATGTTGAGGATCACTCCACCGCCCTTCGCCTTCATGTGCGGCACGCAGGCGTGCAAGCAGTTGTAAAAACCCTTAACGTTTACGCGGTAGATTCGGTCGAACTCGGCTTCACTGGTGCTTTCGACGGTTCCAATGCTGGAGACGCCCGCATTATTCACCAGAATCGACAGAGCTTCTCTTTCCGCCAACTGCTGAAATATGGCTTTGACCTGTGCCTGCTCCGTAACGTCGCAAGCATGCGCCGTAGCTTCGCCGCCGGAAGACAAGATTTGCTCGCAAGTGACTTTCGCATCATCTAGCGCGATTTCCAGCACGCGCACCTTCGCCCCATGAGCGGCAAACCTCAAAGCAATGGCTCGCCCGATCCCGCTGCCGCCTCCCGTCACAACGGCAGTTTTTCCATCGAGCCGGAATTTCGCTTCATTCGCATTTTGTGAGCCCAAATCCAATCACCTCCTTACGGAATATTGGACTGTCTGGGACGGGACTTACGATTCTGGGAGTCTCAACTTATAGAACTTTCGCGCGTTGCCGCCCAGCACTTTCTCCTTCAAACTGGCCCCGGCCATCTCAAGGTACTTTATAACCGCACCGACCGTGCCCGAATAGGGTGATGCCACCGTGCACACCGGCCAATCAGAGCCAATCATCAGCCGGTCTGGGCCGAAACACTCCCAAGCCACGTCCAGATAGGGCGTCAAATGGTCGGGTCGCCAATTCGTCCAATCCGCCTCCGTCACCAGCCCGGACAATTTGCAAAAGACATTTGGAAGGGCCGCCAACTCGCGAATTTGTTCGGCCCAAGGGTGTAGCGCTCCATCCTTGATAGGAGGTTTTGCGAGATGGTCGAGAACAAATCGCTGGCGGGGAAACCTTCGCCCGAACTCAATAGCTATGGGCAAATGCTTCGTGTAAATCAAAACGTCGTAGGCTAGATCAAATTCTTCGAGCTGGGAAATGCCGCTAAGAAACTCGGGCCGCAGCAGGAAATTGTCATCCGGCTCGCCCTGCACGATATGACGGACGCCGACCAGCTTCGGATTTTTCGTTAATTCCCGCAGCTCCGCGCGCAATTCCGCCGATCGTAAGTCCACCCATCCGACCACACCCAGAATGAACGGCCATTCTGCGGCTAACTCGAGAAGCCAGCGCGTCTCTTCGAGAGACTGCCGTGCCTGGACGGCTACGCATCCGTTAAATCCAGCGGCTTCCAATTGTGGCTTCAGGTCTTTTGGCAGGAAGTCGCGGCGCAGGACTGCCATCGACTCGTCGATCCATCCGTACTCGTCCGCGTTGTAAATCCAGAAATGTTGATGAGCATCAATGCGCATCGTCACGAAATCTCGGCGAAACCAGCAAACGTTTTCCTTCAGGCAGGATGCCAACCCCAAGGCACTTCCACATACGAAGGGTCCAGTTCCCCCACCGAAGGACAACCCAGCAATCTCAGAGTGCGCTCCAGGTCCGCTTTCAATATCTGAATCGCCCGCCTGACCCCGGGCTCTCCTGCCGCACCCAAACCATACGCGTACGCACGCCCCACCAGGACCGCGCGTGCGCCCATGCAAAGCGCCTTTACGATATCGCTACCTCGACGAATACCTCCATCCAGCAGCACTTCGGCCTGCCCGTTCACGGCCTTCACAACTTCCGGCAACGCCTTCAGAGTGGCGGAAACACAGTCCAGTTGCCGCCCGCCGTGATTCGAAACGACAATCCCATCCGCTCCGCAATCGATGGCTCTTCGGGCGTCATCACCGGTCAGCACGCTTTTCGCGATCACCGGACCGCCCCAAGCTCCACGAATCCATTTAAAGTCGTCCCACGTCACCACGGAGCGCGCCAATGCATCCCCAACATCCGACATGGACATCGCCCCTTCTCCTGGCACAACCACATTCTCCAGTTTGGGCATGCCACCATCCGCTAGAAAGCCCATCACCCATCCTGGATGAGCCACGAACTGGCCAATGTGCGGAAGCTTTGCGAAGACGTTCCTGTCGAGGATTTCCTTCATGCCATTGCGAAAATCGCGTTCGCGCAAACCGGCGACGGGTGTATCGATGGTGACTGCCAGAGCAGAATAGCCGGCCTTTTTGGCGCGCTGGATTGCTCCCTCCGCCGCGGCGCGTCCTCCCATCAAGTAGAGTTGATACCAGACGGGCCCTGACGAAGCCGCCTTCACTTTTTCGAGGGCATGTCCGGAAATCGTCGATAAAGTGTAGGCGGTCCCCGCCGCTCCAGCCGCTCGAGCGGCTCCAACTTCTCCCACAGGATGCATCAGCCGGCTATAGCCAACCGGACCCAAAAGAAACGGTAGCGCTAAGTCACAGCCAAGCACCCGCGTCCGCAAATTGCACTCGTTGAACGCAACAGCATGTCGCGGCCGAAAGGTGATGTCGGAAAACACATTTGTATTCGCCCGAAGCGTGACCTCGTCTTCCGCTCCCCCATCCAGATAATCGAAAACGACATCCGGCAACCGGCGCTTCGCCATTTCGCGAAGATCGTGAATATTAATGGCTTTTGCGACTTTCTGGGCGCCCGATGCCTCAGCCATGATCCCTCACAGAGAAACTCCTCGCTTCCACGGAATGAAATCGTCCTGTCCCAGAGTCTCCGCTGCCGTCCTTTTTTCCCCACTGGCGATCTGGATGACTTTCTCCAATATCTCTTCGCCCATTTGCTGGATACTCTTTTCACCCGAAATGATCGCACCAGTATCGATATCGATGATGTCCGGCATTCTTGCCGCCAGCTCTGAATTCGTGGAAAGCTTCACCACCGGCGCGATTGGGTTTCCTGTAGGAGTTCCCAAACCTGTTGTGAACAAAACGATGTTTGCCCCCGCGCCGACCTGCGCGGTCACACACTCCACGTCATTCCCCGGAGTGCACTGCAAGTTCAAACCCGCTTCGCTCATGTATTCCGGGTAATCCAGGACCGCAGTCACCGGCGAAGTCCCGCCTTTTTTCGCAGCGCCGGCCGACTTCATGGCATCTGTCAGCAAACCGTCTCGAATGTTTCCCGGCGAGGGATTCATGTCGAACCCGGAGCCCACTGCCTTTGCGCGAGCCGAATAGCTCTTCATGAGATGAATGAAACGATCTGCGACCGCTGCGGATACGCTGCGATTTACGAGCTCCTGTTCCACTCCGCACAGCTCGGGGAATTCGCTCAAGATTGTCTTTCCGCCCAAGGCCACGACCAGATCGGATACGTGCCCGATGGCGGGGTTCGCGGAAATGCCGGAGAACCCGTCCGATCCGCCGCACTTGAGCCCGATCGAAAGTTGCCTTAACGCCGCCGGTTCCCTCCTGCACTTGTCCGCCTCAATCAATCCCAAAAAAGTCTGGCGGATTGCTTCGGAAAGCATCGCAAACTCTTCGCCGCTCTTCTGTTGTTCGAAAACGTAGAGAGGTTTGGGGAAATGAGGGTCTCTCTTCGCCAATTCATCCCGCAGCACGTCCGCCTGGGCGTGCTGACAACCAAGACTCAAAATAGTGGCCCCCGCAACATTCGGATGATGAATATAACCGGCAATCAGTCCGCACAGGTTATTGGAGTCTTCGCGTGTGCCGCCACAGCCGCCTTCATGCAAAAGAAATTTGATCCCATCGACGTTTGAAAAAATGCGAGACCGCTCCGGTCGTCTCTGTCTCGGCGCCGCAGCGTAATCGCGGATTCGCTCCGCTTCTCCTGCTTCATACAAACGTGCAAGGTCCGCAACCTGCTGCTGGTACACCGGTGGCTGCGCAAATCCCAATTCTTGTTCGAACGCCTGCTTTAGAACGCCGATATTTCGGTTCTCGCAGAAGACCAGCGGAACCACCAGCCAGTAATTCCGCGTCCCCACCTGCCCATCCGTTCGCCGATATCCCGAAAACGTCCGTTCTTCCCATCGCGAGACGTCAGGAGCTTCCCACAAGTAGTCTCCCGTTTTTTCGTAGAACGGGTCTGCTTCGTGATGCACATTCCTCGTCGTCAGCAGTCCGCCACCCGGAATCTCTTGCATGGCCTTCCCGACTTTCACGCCGTACATCCTCACGATACCGCCGGCTGGGATCGACTCCGTCGCGAACTTGTGCTTTGCGCGAATTTCACTCTTCAAAACAACTTCCTTGCATGAAAGGGAGACTCTCGTCCCTTCGGCCAAATCCATCAGCGCGACGCCAACATTGTCGTCAGGATGCAGTCGCAATACCTGCTCGCGTGCCAAGGCCCGCTCCTCTCGTCTCCAATTTGATTCAGCGCTCGATTCGCGCCCCTGCGCCCTTCATCAAACGAGTCACCTCAGCCAGCGTCGCCATCGAAGTGTCGCCAGGCGTCGTCATCGCCAGTGCCCCATGCGCCGCGCCGCACTCCACCGCCCATTGTGCGTCCTTCCCGGAAAGAAATCCGTAAATCAACCCGGACGCGAAGGAATCTCCGCCTCCCACGCGGTCCAGAATTTCCAGGTTCTCTCGCTCTGTCGCCTGGAAAAATGCTCCTTCCTGGTAACAGATGGCGCCCCAATCATTCCGCGTGGCAGTCTTTGCTTTCCGTAGCGTAGTTGCCACCACCTGAAATGGATATTCCTTCACGACTGTTTCGATCATCTTCTTGAAGCCGCCCACTTCAAAACTGGTCATATCCTTGCCCATTCCCGGGACTTCAAATCCCAGCGCTGCGGAAAAGTCCTCCTCGTTTCCGATCATCACATCCACGTACGGAGCAATTTTTCTGTTCACTTCCTGTGCGCGTTTTTGCCCGCCGTTTGCCTTCCACAGCGATTCCCGGTAGTTCAAATCGTAAGAAACGATCACTCCATGCTTCCGGGCGGCTTGCATCGCCTCCATCGCTACCTCTGGTGTAGTTCCGGAGAGCGCGCAGAAGATCCCTCCCGTGTGGAACCATCGCGCACCCATCTCCCCAAAAATCTTCTCCCAATCGATTTCCCTCGGCTTGAGCTGCGAAATCGCCGTATGCCCCCGGTCTGAACATCCCAGCGCCGCCCTTACGCCGTAACCTCGCTCGGTGAAATTGAGCCCGTTTCGCACTGTCCGCCCTACGCCGTCGTAGGCAACCCACCGCACCAGGGACTGATCCACGCCGCCTTGATAAATCAGGTCCTGCAAAAGCTTCCCCACGGGGTTGTCCGCAAAAACGGTAACGACCGCCGTCTCCAGACCAAAGCAGCGCTTCAACCCTCGCGCCACGTTGTATTCCCCGCCTCCCTCATATACTTCGAAACTTCGCGTCGTCCAGATTCTCTTTTCTCCCGGATCCAGCCGTAGCATCACTTCACCCAGGCTGATCAAATCCCAGCGGCAATTCTCCTTCTCTCGAATCTTCAGGCCCATCGTTTCGCTCCAGCGCTTCGAAATAAAATCGATGCATTCCCTTGCTCGAACAAGTCCGCGGCGATTCGCGCTATTGATTCACGCCGCTGGCCAGGAAGCCTCCATCCACCTGCAAAACCGTTCCGGTAACAAAACTCGCCGCTTCCGACGCCAGAAAAATCGCCGCCCCTACCAACTCCTCTGCTTTCCCAAAGCGTCCCATCGGCGTGCGCACCAAAAATTCTTGGCCGCGCGGCGTACCGTCCAGCAATTTCTGGTTCAGCGCCGTGCGAAACACTCCCGGCGCGATCGCGTTCACGCAGACACCGTGGCGTGCCCACTCGACCGCTAGCGTCCGCGTCAGCGACGCAAGCCCCGATTTGCTCGCACCGTACGCCGCCACTTCGAACAGGCCTACAAAGGACGCCAGGGACGCGATGTGAATGATACGCCCATACCTTCGTTCCACCATGTGACGCCCAAAAACCTGGCTCACTCGATACGCACCGGTCAAGTTTGTATCCAGGATCTCGTCCCACTCCTTCTCAGCAACTTCCAGGAAGGGTGTGCGTTTCGTGCGTCCGGCCGCGTTCACAAGAATGTCCACTTTTCCAAATGCGGATACGGTAGCGTTGAGCAATCCTTCCAACGACGCTCGATCCTGCACATCTGAGCAGACTCGCAGGGATTTCTGGCCAATAGCCTCAACTTCTCTCGTCGCTTCCTCCACCATGTCCGCGCGGCGTCCCGTAGAAATCACGTCCGCTCCCGCTTCGGCAAGACCGCGTCCAATGGCCCGGCCAATCCCAGACGTCCCACCGACAACCACTGCCACTCTTCCACTAAGATCAAACCCCTTGTATTTCATCATTCCTCATTTCGCCAATCTCTTTTCCTGCGTTCAATGCAACTTCGCTTCGACAACATCATGCAGATTCAGCAGGCTATTCTCAAGCTTTCCATGTCCGCCAACCGTGAATTGACAGTTCGGCAAGGCTCCGTCAGCATAGCGAAATCTTGGAGCCTTCCTCTACCGGGAATTCCGGCCTATCCGATTTGCTTCTGGTAAACCCCGCCGCGGGAGGCGGCCGCAGCCTCTCTGTTCTTTCTGACGTTCGCCGGTTCGCCCGTGATCGTGGTTGGAACGTGGAAATTTCCGTGACGGAAAGCCCGGACGATCTTGCTGCAAAGGCTCGTCAAGCGGCCGCTGCCGGCCGTCAGCGCATCCTTGTCCTGGGAGGCGACGGCACGTTTCAGTTGCTCGTCAATGCGCTCGCCTGCTTTCCGGATGTCATCTTAGGCGTGATTCCCGCGGGTGGTGGCAACGATCTCGCGGCGGCTTTGGGCTTGCCGTCCGATCCCCTCCGAGCCGCGTCGCTCCTCCTCGATGGCGAAGTCTCTTATCTCGATGCTGTCCGCGTTCGCACTTCAGACGGAAACGAGCGGCTCTACACCGGCGGAGGTGGCGTCGGACTGGATGCCGAAGCATCGCGCTATGCCAGCGGCGCCTACCGTAACTTGCACGGACGCCTCCGCTACCTCTTGGCGGCAATTCGGGCCGTCCTTGGCTTTCAAGCCTTTCCTGTGCGCCTTCAACTAAGCGCCAGCGACCCGTTGTGCGTGGAAGCAACCGCGCTTCTCGTCGGTGTCTTGAACACCCCGAGCTATGGCGCAGGGCTCTGTCTTGCGCCGGCCGCTAAACCCGATGATGGCATGCTGGAACTCGTAGTTCTGGAAGACCTGAACTTCCTCGAGATTCTCGCATTGCTTCCTGCTCTCGCCATTCGTGGAAAGCTCAACACAAGGCACATACGCCGCTACACTACCCAGCATGTGCGGATTGAGACTCCCACACCTTCTTGGTTTCACGGCGATGGAGAACTTCTGGGAAAGACACCCGTGGAAATTTCGGTGATGCCGAAAGCGGTCAGAGTGCTGCGTTCAGCAACGAAACAAAAGAACTAGTCCGTTGCGCTCAGCGGGGAACGGTTATCCTGCACCTCTTGACCCTTGTTTTTCTTCTTGGAGTGCCGCTTCATAAAGGCCCCGAGGTCCGGCGTAAACTCTTTCAACTGATTCCACCCGATGTTATAGCCCTGGTTGATGGCCCAGCCGGTCATGACACCCCTCCACGCGCGATCCTGCTGCGGGTAATAGGTGTAAGCGGAAATCGTCGCCTGTCCCAATTGCCCAAAAACCGTGGACGCATTGAACGTGGGATTCCCGGAATCGGTGCGCGCAATGACGACTCGAGACGCGGCGTACCCAATCCTGGACCAGGCCTTCCCACGTCCCTTCCGGAAATATCGGGGATCTTGGTGAATTAAGGTCGGAATCACTCCGTAGATCAGCATGCTCCCCGTGAACTGGTCGCCTTCTTGGGCGCCAAGCCGTTCGCCGTACGCTCCCCAACCTTGTCCGTAGTGTGGGAGTCCGTTCGCTGCCTGGGAGATGCTCGCCTGGATAATGTTGCCAAAGTGCGCGCTCATATCCCAGAACTGGTGCCAGGCAATATTGAACTTCTGCTTTGGAGTCAGAGGCCCTTGATTTTCCGGCTGGTCATTGGTGGTCATGAAATTCGGAATGATCCAGAAAATCCGCTTGGGCACCTCGTCATTCGCTTCTTTGTCCAGGGGATCGACGGCTGGTTTATCCCCTCCGTCGGCCTGCACCTTTGGCTGAGGACTGTCCGGCTTCTCCTGAGCGTACGAAGACACTGGCAAAAGTGTCAGTGCCAATAACGCCAAAGCCCCTTTGGAATGCAACAAGCGCAAACTTACCCTCACTCTTTCTACTCACTTCCTCGATTTGCCGTGGAATCCGTGCGGCCGACCTAAATTCTAGTGTACTGGATATTTCCCCGGATCGCTAACCTGCCACCTCGCTCTTCTGGCGAAAGAGGCCCCCATCAATTCTTCTTTCGGTCGACTTTCAGATTTAACGTCATATCTTTGCGGCTATCCAGCGGCGACACCGTCCGGGAAGCCGACTTTTCGCTCTCAAACTCTGCATAGATTTCGTAATCCGCGTTTGGATCCAGACCCGAGAACCGGTAATTCCCCTCTTCGTCGCTGTAATGACTGATCACGGTGTTTGTTCGCAGATTCTTCAGAAAAACCACGGCGTTATGGAGCGGTTTGTCTTCCTTGTCGCTCACCATCCCCCGAACCGTTCTCAGCTGCGCTTCTTTCTTCGAGTTTTGCGCCAGGGTCAATCCGTTTGCGACGAACAGCAAGAGGAACAGCAAGAGGACTCCTCTACCCCTTATCATGGCTTTGCTCCCGTTTTTGCTTGGCCTTGCGGTTCGAGCTTGATCGACAGCCGCTGCTGTACATCCACCTTGCTGTCCACACTCAAAGTTTGGTCGTCGTATTTCTTTACATGCGTGACGACTTCGTAGTCGAATCCCGGGGGCACCCTGACCGCGAATTCGCCGCGGGAATTGGTGAACGTCTCCCAGTGAAACTTCTTTTCGCCGCTCCGGCGGATGCGCACCTGAACTCCAGGAAAGGAGAGCGCGTTCTCGTTAAAAACCGTCCCAATGATCAGAAAACTCGGGATCAGCTTTGCATTTGTTTTGCTTGAGGAGCTGCCACTCGACGTCGCGGGCGCTGACTCCGGAGCTGGCGGAGAAGGCTCTTGGGTCGTGACGGGGTTCGGGATATATAGAATTGCCGCTAGCAAGACTGGGATTAGATGGGTCATCCGGACCTGTTTGCTTTGAAACCGTCCCTGCGTCTCTGATGGCCCTCGGCGCCCTGGGGATGCCCGCCTCGGTGCTCGGGGACTATTCGTCCTCTTCTTCCTCTTCCTCGTCTTCCTCTTCCGGGAGGTCGCCGTCCTCGGCAAACTCTTCCTCGTCTTCTTCTTCCTCGAGGTCGTCTTCGTCCTCTTCTTCAAGCTCATCCGAAATAGGATTCAGGGCCACGGGATGAGTCTGCGATACTTCCAATTCCGTCTCGCACTCGGGGCAGCTGAGGATTTCTCCCTCCTCAACCTCGTCTTCGTCCACGTCTATTTCTGCGGAACATTCTGGGCAGCGAAGCACGGTCCGTCCTCCGATTTCTAACTTTAGCTGGCGAACCCGGCGGGGTTCCCATCCGGCGTATTATATACCTCGGCGTGGAAAGTCAACCTTACCCCGCCTTTATTCAGTGTAACCCAACACCCTGAGCGAGAGAACCAAACGGCATGGCGCGCGAATACCCGGACAAACCAGTTGTCGGCATCGGTGGAGTCATTATTGAAGAAGGCCGCGCCCTGCTCATCCGTCGCGGCAGCGAGCCTCTGCGCGGGCATTGGTCTATCCCCGGTGGAACCCTCGAACTCGGCGAGTCTCTTCAGGCTGGCGTTGCCCGGGAGCTCCTGGAGGAGACTGGGGTGGAAGTTCGCGTCCTGGATTTAATTGAAGTATTCGACCGGATCTTTCCCTCGGAGCCCCATTCCGCTTCGAGCCCAGAGAGAGGCCCTAAATTCCATTACGTCATCGTAGACTATCTTTGCGAGCGAATTTCCGGGGAGCCACGAGCCGGGAGCGACGTTACGGACGTAGCCTTTGCTCGCGAAGAGGAACTGGGTCGCTTTCAGCTCACGGAGACGGCTACACGCGTTCTCCGTAAGGCGTTCGCCATGGATCGGGAACGCCACAAGCTGACTTGATGGTCTGCGGAGAGCCCTCCAACCCGTCATTCCGAACGGAGTCCGCGAAGTGAGGAATCCCTCTTTATTCTCGCCGTTAGGCTCCCTCTCTTAGCTCCTGTCCAGACTGGAAGTCACTCCTCATTTTGACGATTTCAATATCTCAATATTCCCGTTCGAATTTGTCAGCGAGAGCGTGCACCCGCCATTCCCGATTCTTCCGTTCAGCGAATCATTGCTGAGGGTCCCCGTTGCCGTGATCGGCAAATCACTCGAGATGTGCCCAAACGAGGTGCGCGCATTCACGTCATAATTGGCGTCGCCGGGCAAACGCACTTGGATCGGCGCAAAAGACGTCTTCAGCGATATGTTCTTGCATCCCTGTGAACTCCGCGACGCGGAAGCCGTTACGGTTCCATTCTGGTTGTCGACGGTCATCGATCCGCCTATATCCTCCAGCGTTACCGAGCCAAAACTCGTTCTCGCCGACGCGTCCCCTTTTACTCCCCTCGCGCTCACGGGCCCATTCGAATTCTCAATCGTCAGGTTGCCATCCACGCGCCGGATATCTACCGAACCGAAGCTCGTCTTTGCATATGCGTCTCCGCCCACATCGTTCAACGAGATTCGGCCATTCCCTGTAGTCGCCCTCACGCCTTTCGGCAAGCCACTCGCATCGATGGACCCGAACGAAGTATTGAAACTGGCTTTTCCCTTGATATCCCGGACGTTGATACCGCCGTTGGAGTCTTCCACCTCCACTCCGCCCCCGATCTGTTCCAGCGATACCTCTCCAAATGTCGTCTTCACATACACATCGCTCCCCGTCTTCCTGCCGCTCACGCGGCCATTGGACGAGGTGCACCTCACATTTCCGGACACGTTGGCAAAACTGATCGCTCCAAAACTCCCATTCAATTGGGCGTTCCCGCTGACCGTATCCGCGTCGATCGTCCCGTTGTTGTTGTTCACGGTCAGATCCCCGTGGACATTTCGCGCCGAAACCGCTCCGAAGGAGTTGCTGATCCGCGATCCGCCCGCGTCTGTCAATTCGACCGGCCCATTCCCGCCCTCGATCGTCACAGTCCCGCCCACGTTGCTCACCGTAATGGACGCAAAGCGATCCTTCACTTCTAACGTCCCCTTCACCGAGGAAACAGAAACTGCTCCGTTGTTGTTGGTCACGGTTACGTTTCCGTCGGCGCCGTTCACCTGGACCTCGCCGAAGGAATTTGTGAGTTTTGCCGCTCCGCCATCGTGAAATTTAAGTTGTCCGTGGCCGTTCTCCAGATCGGCCCAGCCCTGCACTCTTTGAACCTCCACATTTCCGAAACTGTTCTTCATCCACAGCTTGGCATCCGTCGGCACCGCAATATCGTAATCGACCGAATAAGACGGCCCTCCAATCCGGATCACGACGAATTTCGACTCATCGGGATAAACCGTCTGAATTTTGATGCCCTGCGAATCCTGCGACACGTCGATCCGCACCTGATCCGCATAGCGATCGGCGTCGGATTGCGTGTGGGCTTGTACACGAATCGTCGCGGAGATTTTCACTTCCCGGCCGCCTTCTCCGTGAATGTGCACATCGCCATATTTGTTCACCACGCTCACTGTCTGGCTCGTTCCAAGAGTCATCGTCTTCTGGAACTGCTTTGTGGAGGTGCTTTGCCCGGAACCCCTGGCCAAAACCGGCATCGCGCCTAAGCAGCCAACCACCACGAAAATTCCAACTCTTCGCATACTCCATGACCTGGATAGACTCGTCATTGCTTCATCTCCAATATTTCCTGCAGCGTCTGCTGCTTTTCCTGGTACATCGCCAGCAGCTCATAGCGTAGGTGAGCATTCGAAGGATTCCGTCCCGTCTCCGCCCGCAATTCATCGATGGCGCTGTCCAGCACAATCAGCTTCTCCTTGTAGCTGGCCATCAACGGAGTCGAAGGCGAATCAAGCTCGGGTTTTGCCTGGCCTGCCAGCGCATCGATGGCCTTCATATAGTCGCCCTGCGTCCGCTCCACCTCCGCCAACGCGGAATTCTTCAGCAGCCGGTTCTGCCCGAGATCGGTCGTGTTCTGGTGCCGCAAGAAATAAACCCCGGAGAACGCGAGTGCCAGAACCAATGCCCCCGCCAGAGCCGTGCGCCAACCCAGGGGTACCTCGCTCCAGATTCCCAGTCTTTCCCAGAATCTACGCCGCGAAACTTTTCGTTCCCCCGTTTCTCTCAACGCGCTTTCGATCTTCATCCACAGTTGTGTGTCTTCCCGGTAGTCCCTCAGCTCCTCTGCTGCCCTGCTCAGCGCCTTCCATCCCCGTACCTCCTCCGCACAGACCGGGCAACTGGCAGCATGCTGCTCGAGCGCAGCCCATTCCTCCGCCGAACCATCCAGGAAGATTCGCTCGCGATCGCCGCACGAAATATTCATTGGGCACCTGCTTCTGCGCTCCGGGGAGGCTCAAGCATGCCGCGCAAATTCTTCTTCGCCTGAAACAGTGTGTTCTTGGAAGCCGTCTCGCTGATTTGCAGCATCGCCGCGATTTCCGCGTGCCGGAATCCTTCAACCTCATACAGAAGAAAAACGTCCCGCTGATGGGGAGTCAGGGCCGCTAGCGCTCGCTCCAATGCCATGCGCAACGTGGGATGGGAGCCCGGAGCGCGTGGTTCCGGCCTCGGCGCTTCGTCCGAATTCTCTTGTGCCTGCTCCTTCCGTCTCACACGGCTACGCCGCAAGTCATAACAGGTGTTCACCAGGATCCGGAACGTCCAGGTCACAAAGGCGGACTGCCCCCGAAAACTCCCGATGCTCCGCTGGATCTTCAGGAAGGTATCCTGAACCGCGTCTTCGGCGTCTGTCGTCGAGCCCAATAGATTCCTCGCCAGATTCTTCATTCGCGCCCCTTGCAGGTGGTATAGGCGCTCGTACGCACGCAGGTCCCCCGCCAGACACCCAGCGGCTAACGCCGCATCTTCTGGAAGGGCATTGTTTTCGCGGTTTTGTCCGGCTGCGATTTGCGATGGTTCCACTCGCCGCCCTCCCTCGCCTGCCACAGGTGAGATTCTATGCTCCCACTGCAGCGTAAGTCCCACAGTTCCCATTACTTTCTCCTGTGGTATAGACGACGGAGCACGGCCAAATGTCAGGGGGAGGCTGATCTCTTAGAGTGCAGATAAGTTCAGCAGATTAAATGAGTTACTTGGCTCGAAGGAGTTTCTAGCTGGCCCACTCCCGCGGCAGGGCGCCACGCGTCCGTTCTCGCTTTTCGAACTCCACGATGGCATTCTTCAAATCCGTCGGCGTAAAGTCCGGCCAGCGCTTGTCCAGGAACACAAACTCCGCGAACGCGCACTCCCAAAGCAGAAAGTCCGAAAGCCTCTGCTCCCCTCCCGTTCGGATCAGCAAGTCCACATCGGTTGAGCCGCCTCGCTGCACTTCCGCCAGGATATCCCCAAAGGCTTCAGGAGAAAGGTTCGTAGCCTTGTAGAATTTGCTGGCTGCCTGAAACAGGGAATGCCTCGCGGAATAGTCCACAGCCAGCCGAAGATGCAGCCTCTTCCCTTTCGAGGTCACCGCTTCTGACTCGGCGATGGCTTCGCGCAGCGCCGGATGCAGCCGGTCTCGCCGGCCGATGATGCTTAGCCGAATGCCCTCATCCAGGCAGTGCTCTGTCTCGTCGCGCAAATACTTCCGCAAGATGGTCAGAATCGCGGAGACCTCAGCGGCTGGACGTCTCCAGTTCGCCGAAGAAAGGGCAAAGAGGGTTAGCGTATGAATCCCCAGATGTGGCGCGCAACGGATAATGCTGCGTGCCGTTTCCGCCCCGGCCCGGTGCCCGGCGGATCGGGGAAGCCCCCGCGAAGTGGCCCAGCGCCCGTTTCCATCGCAGATGATGGCCACATGAAGCGCGTGTGCTGTCCTTACGGGAACCTCCGCGGTCTGCTGCAAGGTGATCGATGGCATGGAAAGACTCATTTCTCCGCCGCTACGCTGCATAGTGTACTTTATGTTGCAAAGTCCAAAGGCAAAAAATTTTTTACCGGTCGCGTGTTGCCCGGATCAGTGCCTCCATATGATCAAGGTAGCGCTCCAAAGCTCGCCTGCCCGCCGCCGTCAGCCGGTATTCGGTCTTTGGCAACCGCCCGTCAAACGACTTCGTGCACACGATATAATCCGCCTCTTCTAGTTTGCGGGCGTGCACGCTCAGGTTTCCGTCCGTCGTCTTCAGCAGCGCCTTCAATTCGTTGAAGGTCAGCGAGCGGTTCACCGCCAGCGCGCTGACAATTCCCAAGCGGATTCGTTCGTGAATCAGCCGGTCCAGGCTTGCGGATACCGGTTGAGGCGCTATCGGCCTTACCGCTGTTGCCCCTTCTTCGCGCGAAATTCGCTCCTGCCGAACTGTGGACGCCTTTGCCATATTTCCTTTCACTTTCTGGTGAAGCTTGTAGCTAACCTCCGTACCTCAGCGCGATACAGATCCCGAATCCGATCTGTACCAGCCCAAATCCCGCCGCCATAAACAGATTGCCCCATGATGCGGGAGCGAACAGCGCGCCCGCCCCCAGGGCCATCAAGCATAAACCCATGATCGGCACGGCCCGCACGGAAAATGCCCCTCCCGTCACAATCGCCGTGCCGTACAGCAGGAGCCAAACTCCCGGCAGCGCCGAGAAGGCCCCCAAAAGAAAGAGCGCGAGCGTCAAAAGGCCGCCAACTACGATCGGAGGGGCAAAACTCAAAACAAATTTGCGCCCCGGCCCGCGGAACAAAGAAGAATTGGCCCGGCGCGCTTTCGTCGCCGCTGCAGGTGCGGCAATGGCCACAGCCACAAACGCTTCCACAAGCCAGATGGCTATCCACGCGTGCGGCGTGGACTGTCTTGCCGCGAGCAGCGCCGCCGCAAGTGCCGTGATTCCCATGGCGACCCCGCCCCAGCCGGGCACAGCGGTAAACTCCGCGGCGGACTCCATAGTCTCGCGGATATACCGCAGATGATCCGCCGCTCGCGCATCAATCGGGATAGGCTCGCGGCGAACAACACGCTGGGATCCGGCAGTTGCCATAGTCTCCAAAATATACGCCAAAAGAAGCACTGTCAAGTACTTTATGCTATAAAGTGTAAGCGCTTGACTCGCGGGCTCAGCTCGCCCGCTTGTACTTTCCCATCAGCCCGTTCCACCGGATTACGAACACATCCAGGAACATCTGCAAGCTGTCTCGCATCATGCTCACCTTCGTCGCCGGGGAATGCGCCCACCGCACCGGAATTTCTTTGATGGAAAGCCCGTGATGCCGCGCCAGGTAGAGTAATTCCGGATCGAATCCGAATCGTTCTATGGTCTGCTGTTCAAAAATGATCCGGCAGCGCTCCCTCCGGAACGCTTTAAACCCGCACTGCGTGTCTACGAAGGGCAGTCGCAAAATGACCTGCACAATTTTATTGAATATGATTCCCGCAAACTCCCGGAACACGGATTCGTGTACTTCAATCAAACTCCGGTCCACGGCCCGGCTTCCGATAGCGACGTCGCAACTCTCCAGCGCCGCAAGCAGTTTCTCTCCTTCTTCAATGGGAGACGAGAGGTCCGCGTCTGTGAACAGCACGATCGCCCCGTGGGCCTCCAGCGATCCATGGCGCACGCTGAAGCCTTTGCCGCGGTTCGTTCCGTTCGAAATTACCCGCAGTTGCGGAATCCGGTCGCGCCAGGACTTGGCAAGCGCGGCCGTACGGTCTGTGGACCCGTCGTCCACGACCAGAACCTCCGTGTTGGGCTGCTTTTCGCGAATGTACCCGGCGATCTTCTCGAGCGACGCGGGCAGGCGTAGCTCTTCGTTATACGAAGGAATAACAATGGAGAGTTCCGGCGCGTTTGTCACAAGAGTTCCCAGTCTTTCCAGCCGTAGCGTCCCAGCAAGGGCACGAAGCGGCATCCTTCCCGCCGCTCCGTGATAAGTTCTTGTCCGCGACGCGTGATGAGTGTCAACTCCTGATGATCTTCTGCGCCAATGGGTGCGATTAAACGTCCGTGATCCTTGAGTTGTTCGAGCAGAGGTTCCGGCACACGGGGTGCCGATGCGGCCACAAGGATGGCGTCATAGGGCGCAAATTCCCTCAGGCCCATGGAGCCATCGCCGCAGTGAACATGCACGTTCGCAAATCCCAGTCTGTGCAATCGTTCCGCCGCGGACCACGCAAGATCCGCCCGGCATTCGACGCTGTACACTTCCTTGCACAAGAGTGAAAGCACGGCAGCCTGATAACCGCAACCGGTGCCGATTTCCAGAACTCTCTCCGAACCGGTTAAACTCAGCGCTTCGCTCATCGCGGCCACAATATACGGCTGCGAAATCGTCTGTCCTCCGCCAATCCCCAACGGCTCGTCGGAGTAAGCGGATCTTCGGGAATGTTCTGGTACAAATTCGTGCCGCGGAACGGTTCTCATAGCGTAAAGGACACAGGTGTCTCTCACGCCGCGCCTTCGAACTTGGGTCTCCACCATCTCCGCGCGTTCTTCCAAAAAGGGATCTTCGGTCACAACGTATTCCCGTAAGGGCGCTTTTTCCGTCACACCTGAATCGGTTGCGTTCGGCGGAATAGGCCTGGCTTCGTAACGCTAGTCTATCCGATAGGGGAACGTATCGCTTAATCAGAATCAGCCGCCTCGCGCACGCTCGCCTCTCGCCACTCCTCGCAGGTTCCCAAGCCACTCAAATGTGCTCACTTTCCAACTTTTTCTTGAATTCCTGCACCTTCGAACAGTGACCGACCCAGCAAGACTGTCCCCCGGAGCAGGCGCGTTTCCGCAACCTCATTCTCTAAAATCATCAGTGATGGAAGGCGCCCGGATTCTTCCAAGTCTTCGCTCTTCCGGGCGTGGAGGATGTCATGAAAGCGGCTTTGGCGCTCGTCGTAATCTATGTCGGCATGTTTCTTGTGGCCATTCAGGGTGGTTCCCCTGGCGCCGTACAAGCCGCTGCTCAATCCCCCGCCACGGAACAGAATCAGGCCAAATCCATCGACCCCGTGAAAGACGCCGATATCCGCGCCCTACTCGAACTCGTTGGCGCGCGCGATCAGGTCCAGGATTCCGTCCGGCAAATCGCCGAACAGTACCGTGAAAAGCTGCTCGCCACCGTTCCGGACAACGAAAAGGGCCAGGCCTTCGTCAACACGGCTATCAATGAATATGAAAAGCGCTACGACGTGGACAAAGTGACGGAGCAACTCGTCGCTCTCTACGACAAGCACTATTCCGACGAGGAGATCAAGGGCCTGCTGCAGTTCTACGGTTCACCGCTCGGTCAGAAAGTCGCCGCGGAGAGTCCCAAGATTTTCCGTGAGATTCAGGAGACGACCCGTGGCGAAGCGTCCAAAGCCATAAAAGACGCTCTTCAACAGGCGCGGCAGGAAAATCCCGGCGTGGGTCAGAACGCGCGGATTACCAACAATGGCCAGCGCCGTCCTTTGCCGCAACGCCGCGTCCAACAGCCGGATTCCTCGCAACAAACGGCTCAGCAGCAGGATCAACAATAGTCCGAATCATCTTACTCGCTTACGGCAACCGCTTCTTGAACTTGACGTCGATACCGAACGTGCCGTTCTGGTCGCGCAACCCCACCACGGAAATCGTTCGTGTCACGTTGTATTCCACCTGAATCACCTGTTGCTGCGTCGAGCTCACGTTCGACACGTATGTCACCGTGAGATTCGGCGTCACTTGCTGCTCTACGGTGACACGCGCAGCGGCGTTCTGCCCCGAACCGGTTGTGCCTAAGCCCGCCAGCCCCGGGTCCACACGGAAGCGCGTTATTCCAAACAGGCGTTCCACTCGGCCCCCCAATTGGCTGGAAATTGCTTCGGACAGCAGCGCGGACGCACCCGCCGAGCCTGGCTGGCCGGTACCGCCGGTTCGCGACACCACTTCTGTGCTCGTCTGTCCCATTGCCAGCAAGCTGATGATGTCACCCGAGGGTAGTGGCGGATCGGAGCGGTAAGACAGGCTCATCTTGCTTGCCTGGCCGCTGAAGTTCAGCGTGATCTCGTATTGCTGAATCGTCGTGGTCGCTTCCACGTTGATAACCGGGTCCAGCCGGAACGGGTTCGCGAAATTCATATCGCCGCGGGTGACGCGGTACCGGCTGTCATGAAAAAACAATTCGCCGGAAATCACATGGATGTGTCCCAGCAAAATCGGGTGTTCGGCGGTTCCGCGCACTCGCAGGCTGGCGTCCGCTTCCAGGTGCGCGCCAGGCCATTCCATGCGCGAATCCGGCGTGGACACTGCTTCCACGTCGAACTGTAGATTTCGTAGATAGCTGGAACCGCTCGATCCGCTCGAGCTCGAGCTGGAAACTAATATGCCCGCCGATTCAAGTCCTTCATTCAGAGTCACTCGCTGCACCAGGACTTTTCCTGACAGCAATCCTCCATCCATCGTCCCCGTCAGGCGCAACGAGCCTCCCACCAGCCAGCTCATCCCCTCCGGATATCGGATGCGCAGCCGATCGGTCTTCGCCGAGATGTCGTAGCGCAACGGCTTGTCCGAATAATTCACGCTGCCCGTCAGCGAGATGATTCCTCCACCCGCCTCACCGGTCAGATTCTCGAAGAACAGGCGATTTGCGTCGAATACCAGGTCTCCCTTCAGATTGCTGAGGCCCGTTGGAAAATCCGCAGATCGCGCCGATACGTTGTTCAGTTTCACCCTGCCGATGATGCGCGGCCTGTCCAGCGTTCCCTCAAACGACGCGTTCATGTCCGCGTGTCCGGTCGTGCTCACATCCGGGATGTACCCGCTGAGCAGTCTCAGGTCAACCGAACCATTCAGCTTCAGCGAAACCGTCCGCCTCCCCGTAAATTGAACGGACCCCGTAAGCTCCGCGTTTGTGTCCGCTCCTTTTAACGCTGCGCTGACAATCTTCAAACTGTCTCGTGTCGAAGTCAGGTGAATCGGTTCGGAGTTTTCGAGTTGAACTCCGCCATACATCAGGTTGAGACGGGTGAAGTTTCCATCCACGGTCAGTCCTTCGGGATTCTGCAGTTCGCCGGTCATGCTGATGACGCCATCCGCTGTCCCGTGGCCACTGAATTTCTCCAGATGCAACGCGGTCTGCAAATACGGGTCGAGATTGATGTTCTTGATTGAAACTTTGCCGTCGAGCGGATAGGGCTGATCCAAGCCTAAACTGATCTCTCCGCCGATCGCTCCCTCGCTCATTGCCGAACTCAGTTTGAGATGGGCGGTTTTTCCGTCGGCATTGAGATCCCCCTCGAAACTGCCGATTACTTCCGCTCCTACCTGAAGGTCAACCACACGCAAGCTGCCGCCCACTTGGGGTCGACGCATCGGGCCGCTCGATTTCAACCGAAAAGAGATCTGCCCTCCCAGGGGAAGATTGTTGGCCCTGACTCTGCGGAAATTTGCTAAGGGAAGCGAAGCACCCACCAGTTCGGACGTTAGAGATTTGTCCGCGAATCCGTAGGCAATGTTTCCGGTCACGATACCCGCACCGCCCGTTTTTTCCGTTCCGGGCGCAAAGAAGCGCAACTCCGCATTACTCAGGCGTACTTCGTCGGGCGTCATCAGAAGCTGCCCTCTCAGCCGGTTGAACGGCACGGTATACGCCTCCGCGTCCGCCACATCGAGCAGCCCCGTCAGTATGGGTTCCGCCCGTGTTCCCTTCCCATGAAACTGTCCTGTGATCTTTCCGTGCAGTGGGTAGTCCACACCCGCCATCTGCATTAGCGCCTCAACAGGAACCTTCTCCAGCTCCAGCTCGCTGGACCATTCGCTCTCCGGCCGGAACTCCCAGTCCGTCAATTGCAACTGTCCATCGACGTCGGCTTGCATTTCGCCGCGCACGGCGTGCCCGCGCGTAATGATCAAATGGTCCGGCGCATAACTGATATCTCCATCGATCCCATCCATATGCACGTCTGCATAGCGGACGCGCTCGCCTCGGAAATGCCCGCGGAATTCCGGACCATCGGAAGGCCCGATAATTCTCCCGTTCCAGGACAGCGCGCCTCCAATCGGCACCGCCGCTTCAGGACTTCCCGGTTTGTCCCCGGCAATGGCGTGAATGAAGTCCTTCCAATCGAGCAGCGAGCCGATATCGAGCTTCGCATCCATTGCGGTGTCCTTCGGCGCAAGCAAGCCGGTAAAGGAACCCCGCGACGTTGGGGTCTCAAAGCTGCCCTCGGAGATTTCCAGCGTGTTCGGCTCGTACTTGTAACGCAGCTTCCAATTTCCTGTGACGGCCATGTGCCCTTCCGCCACTTCTTCCGGCGCGTCCCACTGCATGCTTCCGGACAGGTCAAAGTCCCGGAAGTTCTCCCGCCACGTCTCTACCGTGTCCGCCGAAAGCACCGCATCCCAATGCAATTTGTCGACTGGAAATCCCTCGTGATCGAGCGCGGGCGTAACAGCCGATAGCCGGATGTTTTGCAGCTTCGTTTCCGCCCGGAACTGCAGCCCATCGAACCGCATGGTAATGCGCCCTTTCACGCTTCCACCCAAGGCGTAGGCCGCGAAATCCGGCAGCACCACTCCTTTTGCATCCAGCGTGTAGCTGGACCGGCTGCTCAAGTTCGCCGAATGGAAATCGAGGAATCCTAACGTGATGTTGTCTGCCGCGTAGCTTCCTTTTCCCAGAATGGCTCCGTTTTCGACGATGCCTTCCCCTCGCATATCAATGCGGCCCAGCGGCACTTCCGGCGTTCGGAATGCTTCTCGGATGTCTAGCAAGTCAAGCCAGCCGCGGTATTTGTAGCTCCATTGCGGCGTCACAAGATCCTTGGTTTCAGCGTGCAAATCCAGGTGTGAGCGGCCCACGTCCACAACCGCTTGCTCAATCGAAAACCCCTCATGCCCCAACAGGAACTTCGCGTTCACGTTTGCCGGCACGGGAACATCCCTTCGTCTCGCCAGCTCAATCGACTGCCAGTCCAGAGAGCCCAAATACGCCGACTGCTCTGCCGTCCCGCCCAGATCCACTTCTAGCTGAAGTTCGCCGCCCTCCACACCGACGAGCGACTTCACGTTGTTGTAGAGAATCCACCCATCCTTTATCTCTACGTGGTGCACCCGCAGATCCAGCAATTTCTGTAGTCCGGGCTCATTGGATTTGCTCGTGTTCAGCGTCGGCAGGTTGTTCTTTCCGTCTTTCTCGACGCGCACATGCAGTCGCGGCTGATCTAGAATCAGTTCGTTCAATCCAACTCGCCGGCCCCAGAACGAATCAATCCGCAAACCGATCTGCGCCTGTTCGACGCTGAAGAGCGGCTCTGTGTCCGCAGGCTCCTTGCCGTGCACCACCAAACCGTTGACCGTCGCGCGCAGGGAAAGCCAGCCCACGGTAACGGTTCGTATCTCCACGCGAGCCCCCGTGAGAGACTCCATGCGATGGATCAGGATTCGCCGCAACAGTGGATTCGCTAATCCGCTGCCCAGCGCAATGATCGACAACGCGATCAACAGCGCCGTCCAGGTGCCCAGCACCCAAAGCAGGTGCTCCAGCCACAAAATCCTCCGCCAGCGCGATTCCTTCGTCATTGTGGACTCTCGTTTAGCAACTTCTCCACGCGTAGCCGCATACGGCTCTCCTTCAGCCAGCGGTCTGCCTGCACGTTAATGGCGCGCTGCACCAGGGCTTCCTGAATGAATCCTCGCGCCGCCTCCAGGGTCGGTGGAGTCTGTCCTCGGGATTCCGCCCTTGGTATCACCCTGGTCTTATAGAACTCTTCGATCTCTTTCTCGTCGATCTGAATCGATGCCCGAAAGCGCGAATCCAGGTAGTTGCTCAGATACAGTTGTGCTTTCAGCATCCGTTCCACATCTTCATCTGTGAGCCCGGCCTGTTTCTCCCGCTCCCGAAACTCCTCCGGTGAGGAAAATGACTTTTTCAACCGTTCCAGGCTCCGCTGCACTGCCTCATCCGTTGGCTGAGGGAACAGAGCCGCCTGTGCTTCATTCCTTACGATCCATTGATCAATAAGCCTGTCCAGAATCTGGGAATCGCTCTCGGGTTTTTCATCCACAAGCGTCTGATACCTGGCCAGGGCTCGGACGTCGCTTAAAAGTATGATGTCCGTATCCACCTTCGCGACAATCCGGTCGACCACTTCTTGCCCGAATGTGTACCCTGCCAGCACCAGCAGGCAAATCGTCGCGGTCCGGATCTTCCGAAGATAACGCATCAGAAACTCGACCCCAGGTTGAATGAGAATTGGAACGCCGGCAGCCGCGTTCCCTGCTGGCACAGCGGCGCCGCATTCGGGCAAGGAATCACGAATTGCGCTCGGTTTAATTGATAGCCCAGATCGACGCGGAGCGGCCCAACCGGCGTAGCGTAACGCAAACCAAACCCCACCGTGTTGGAGAAGTAGTTCAGCTCATTCGTACAGTTAAACTCGCACCTCGTTGGATTGAACCGGCTCGGCGGAAGGCCAGGATAGGCGGGCACAAACACCGGTGTCGGTGGTGCCCATCGAAACGTGATCCGGTCGAGGCGGCTGTAAACGTTCCCGCCGTCATAGAACAAAGCGCCGCCCAGACTGTTTCCAATGAAAGGAAGCTTCATCGGGAATCGAAGTTCCTGATTCAAAATCAGCATCGCTTGGCCCCCGACGGGGAAGCCCGTGAGCGCGTCGCGCGGACCCGCTTGATTCAGGGCGAAGCCCCGAAGAGAAGTTCCTCCTCCGGCATACAGGCGCTCGGGAAGGGGAATAAGTTGGGGAGAGGGCGTGCCCGTCTGGGCGGGGAAACTCAAGGAAACCGTGGAAGCAAAGGGCTGCAGAATTCCCACTCGCACCGAGCGAGCGAAGCTCCAGTTGCGCGAAAACGTGTGGTACGTCGAGTTCTGCATGAAAATCCGGAAGAAGCTCGCGCTCGAACCGATCCCTGTTCCCGCCACGCTGAAGTCCGCCGTGTTGAAAGATCCCTTGCTTGCATCCGCGGGGTTGTCGCGGGTATCCCGGAACCAGGAGGCGCTGAATTCCGATACCAGTGTCGGTTGATAGAAGAGCGGGACTTCCTCTTCGGGCACATTCAAATTGCTCAACGTCACTTTCCGGAACGCGTACCGGAACAGAAGCGACGATCTCGGGGTGAGCTGATCCGTGATTTGCAGGTTACCTTCGTAGCGCGTTTGCGTAAACGTGTTGATGTCTTGCGACTTCTCGACATACGCCGTCGCTTGCAAGCTCAATTTATCGCTGTTGAATGTTTCGGGCGAAGTATAGGCCAGCAAGGCTCGCCCTTGGATAAAGCTGCCGCGCACTTTCAGGCTAAGCGAGTCCGCCCGGCCTGTCAGGTTTTCTTTGGAGATTTCGAAGATTCCTCGCGGGGATGCCTCAATCTGTCCGCCTGTCGGGTCCGTGGTGCTGGCCAGTCGCTGGACTTCAAACCCTCCTCCATAGGCAATCGTGTATCGCTTCGCCTCTTCCACCAGAACCACTACGTCCTTCTGGGGATCAGTGCCATTCGGATTCTGCGAATCAATGGTCACGCGATTGAAGACTCCCAGGTTGTAGAGTTTCTGCTGTGACTCCACCACTTCGCCTTCTCGGAGTGGTTGTCCGGGCTGCACTTTTACTTGTCGGCGAATCACGTTCGGACGCGTGTGCACATATCCAGCCAGAAGCACTTGGCGCACCATAACCTGTCTTCCCTCGTGAATCTCATAAACCAGCTTCATCGGCTCGGCGCGCTCAACAGAATCCCCTTTCCCTCTCTCAGACGTCGTTTTGCCGTTTCCATCGCCCGGCTCTTTCTTTTCCCCCTCGCCGTCCTTTTCTTTTTCCGCATCGGGCACGGCAGTCCATGTGAACGTCGCGTTCGGAAAGCCTTGGTTAAAATAAAGAGCCAGAATATTGTCGCGGTCGGAAGCGATGCTGATCTCCGAATACGGCTGCCCGGGCAATGAACCCAGCACGCCCCGCAGTTCCTCTTCGGAAATAGCCTTCATCCCTTCCAGCTTCAAACTGGACACCAGTGTCTGCTTTCCCTCGTTGATTTCGAAGCGGACCAGCAGTTCTCCCTTCTTCTGATCCGGCTCGGACTCCGCATTCCCTACGACCGAAGCGGACAAAAACCCGTTTGCGGCATATAGGTTCTTCATGGAGACCACGTCCGCATCCAGCAACCTCCGGCTGAATCGTGGCTTCACAAACGTGGAACTGGGCACGATCGACAAACGGCTGAGCAGCAGTTCCTTATTGAAGTAGTGATTCCCTGCGACCTCGATGCGCAACCCTTTGTAACGCGTCCCGCGATCCACCTTATAGGTGATCGTCTCCTCTCCTACCTTGAAATCGGGGTTTCCGCTTTTTGCCGTTTCATCGGACACGCTGTAAGACACGGTCGCATCGAAATAGCCTTCCCTCTCCAGCCTCTCCTGCAAATTCCGCTTTCCCTCTTCCAGAAGGTCTGCGTCCACAGCAGCTTCCTGGTAGATGGGGATTAGCCGCCTCAGATCGCGGTTCGCGAATTTCGCCCCCAGAATCGACACGCGAACCGTCGGCCCGCCAATCACGTCCAGCGTTATGGGAAGGGAATTCGTTGCTGTGTCGTACTCTCCGCGCCGGACGGACACGCGTTCACTTAAATGCCCTTTCTTCTCCAGGAACTTTCGGATTCGGGCTACCGCGGACTGAACTCGTGCGATAGTCAGTTCGCTCCCCTTCTTTAGCCTGAAGAGCTTGAGCAATTCCGCGTCGCTGAACTCCGAATTGTTTTGCAAATCCACGTTTGCGAGGCGCACGCGAGGGCCTGGGTCCACGTGCACAAAAATGTCCAGTTGATGCGTCTGGGAATAAGCTCGCTGTTCCACGTGGACTTTCGCCTGATATAGCCCTTCGTCGTGAAGCGCATCCTTCAGCCGGTTCACCGCGTCTTCCAGGTCTCCGGCACGGTAGGTTTGTCCCAACGCCAATTGCATGGCGCCGCTCGCGGACGCTTCCGAGGGAGGCGGTTTCAATCCCAGAATGACCACCTGATTGATGAAGATATTCTCCCGTGCCACAAAATCGAGCCGCACTCCATCTCCCTCAGGGGTGGCCACCGCTTTCAGATCGGCGTAATCCCCTGTCTGATAGAGCGTCCTTATGCTGGCCGCCACATCGTCCTGCGTCAGTGACTCACCGATCTTCACGGCTATCCCCGGTGGGTTCGTCGCCAGGATGTCTCCATTGTCCTCTATGACCCGTATCTCCCGGACCGGCCCTGTGGGCAGGTTGCCGATTTTTCCTCCGTCCGTCGATTGAGCACACGCGGACCCGCCTCCCAAGAGCGGCATCAGGAGCACAAGCACTCGCAAACCATTGGCCCACCGCAAGTTCATTCGTTCCATTAAGTCAGACGAAGCGTAGCATACGGGCGTTGCTTCCCCGGCTTCCTTTAGAGCTATTATGAAAGGGATTCAATAGCTGGGACTTAATTTTACGTGAGTGATCTACTAGACCAGAAATACTCGCGACAGGTGCTTTTTGAGCCGCTGGGCCGCGATGGCCAGGAGCGATTGTTGGCTTCCAGTGCCGTCCTGGTGGGCTGCGGTGCCATTGGCGCTGCCACCGCGAACATGCTCGTCCGTGCCGGACTAGGGCGGCTCCGTATTCTGGACAGGGATTTTGTAGAACCCTCCAATCTTCAAAGGCAGACGCTCTTCAATGAGTCGGATGCCCGTGAGGCTCTCCCCAAAGCCGTCGCCGCCGAACACAACCTCCGTTCCATCAATTCCGGCGTCCAGGTGGAAGGCATCGTCGCGGACCTGACTCCTCGCAACGTCGAAGAACTGCTTTCCGGCTTCCCACTTATCCTCGATGGCACAGACAATTTCGAAACTCGGTTTCTCATCAACGATTTCGCGGTGAAAACAGGCACGCCCTGGATCTACGCCGCCGCTGTCGCCAGTTACGGCCTCACGTTCACTGTTCTCCCCGGAAAGACTGCCTGTCTTGCTTGCTTCCTCGACCCCTCAACGGGCGCTGGAGTCGAGGAAACTTGTGACACCATCGGGGTCCTGGGCCCCATCGTCAACCTCATTTCTTCTCTCGAGGTCACCGAAACTATAAAGCTCCTTTCCGGCCGCGATTCGGCGCTCCACGGGCGGCTTCTTTCGTGTGATGTATGGAGCGGGCACTTTCAGTCCATTCTTCCTGAGCGCAATCCGCAATGTCCTGTATGTGTCCACCGCCAGTTTTCTCACTTGGCCGGAGAAGCGCAGCCTCACATCACCATGTGCGGACGGGATTCCGTGCAGATTCACGAGCGCAGCCGGTCTCTCGACCTCAAAGCCTTGCAGCAGCGCCTCTCTTCCTCGGTTTCCGATGTGCGCCAGAACGGATTTCTTCTCCGCTTCCTTATCCCACCTTATGAAATGACGGTTTTCAGCGATGGCCGCGCCATTCTGAAGGGCACGAAGGATCCCGCCGTCGCGCGTTCCTTATACGCGAAATATATCGGCGCTTGAACGAAATCCGGCAAGATTGTGCAGCGGCGGCCGCTTGCGGCAGGCAGCTTTTTCCTCATACAGTGCTGCGTTAGCGAAGGATTCCGCTGCGGCCCGGAGGTGTGCGCAGCGCCGCCCGATCCAGATTCTCCCGCAGGTTCATCAACGTCAGAAAGGTACTCAGCACGCGCGCCTTCAGGTCATCCGTCAGGTGCAGTCCACTCGTCGCCACACGCGCCAGTCTTTCTCCATTTTCCGTGATGAATTTCATGATTTCCCTCTGCCGCTCGTGCGGAGTATTCCCCAGCGCGGTTTCCCGGCGCATCTCCGCGCATCCCGCTTCCAGGGAAAGCGTGAAATGCAGGATGCAGAGCTTGTGCTCGGCCAGGGCGGCGGGCACATCGTGCTTGCACCCAGAGATGTGGCACAGTTCGATCATGAGCGAAACTGGTGATTGTTGATAGGTAACATTCCCAGACCTAAAAAGCCAGCAGTCATCTGCTTCTTGCTACCTATCATGCAGCGCCCCTGACCTGTCCTTTGGGTCAGACCACCTGCAGGGCGTCCTCCAAGTCCGCCATTATGTCGTGCCAGTCTTCCAATCCCAGCGAGAGCCGGATTCCCCCTGGCTTGAGTCCGCACTTCAACTTTTCCTCTGCGGGAACCACGGCATGCGTCATCGAAAATGGGTTCTCAATCAGTGTCTTTATCTGGCCCAGGCTCACCGCCAGCGTAATTGTGTACGCCTTTTCCGCTATGTGGTCCACGAACCTCTCCGCCGCCTCTGCTGCAGCTTGGTCGTCCCCGTCTTTCCCCTTCAGTTCGAAGTACAACATGCTGCCCGGCGCAAATGCTCCATCTGCGGTCGTCATCTGCCGCCTCGCCAGCTCCCGTTGGCAGAAATTGGGAAGCCCGGGATAGATCACTCGCGCTACCTTCGGCTGATGCAACAAATATTCCGCCACGTGCATGGCGCTTTTTTGCTGGTTCACCATACGCGTCGCCAGCGTCGGAAGGCCGTACACCAGAATGGGCCAGGCGTTCTTCGGCGAAAGCACTCCCCCAAAATCCTTCCGGTACATCATCAAATGGTTGAAATAGCTGCTCGGGCCGATCACGGCCCCGCCGGTCTCCGTCCCAAAACCTCCAATGTCCTTCGTCAGGCTGTGCACCACCAGGTCCACACCGTGCTCCAGCGGCCTCTGACAGTACGGCGTCGCGAATGTGTTATCCACCACGATGCGAATCCTCTCCGCCTCCGGCCTGCTGGCATTCAAGCGGTCTACGACCTCCCGCACGGCGCGCATGTCGATCAGTTCCATCGTCGGATTCACCGGCGTCTCGAAATAGACCACCCGGCACTGTTTCGTCGCTACATCCAGTAGCGACTCCGCCCGCGTCAGGTCGCAAAAGTCTGTGTGGATCTGGTAGCGCGGCAGCCAGTTCGTCACCAGGCTGTGCGTGCAGCCGTACAGGACGTGGTGCGCAACAATCTGCTCGCCCGCTGCCGTCAGTATCCCCAGGGCGGCGCTCACCGCGGCCATTCCCGTGGTGAACGCAACTGCAATCTCTCCGCCTTCCGCTACGGCCAGGTTCTCTTCCAGCATTCCCCGGCTCGGCTCATCCAGCCGGTCGTAAATGTAGATGGGAGCGCGTCGCGATTCCGGCGTCGCAAATTCTACGAATCCCTGCGCTCCCCGGTGCACCGACGTTAAGCGGTATGTCGCGGAGCTCGATTGTGGTGGCACCACGTGGTGATCGTAGTCCCATCGTCCCGTTGCGAAGCTTCCGTGAATTAATCGCGTTCGCAGACGGTATTGTTCGTGTGGCTTTTTGGGCGTGCGTTCTTTCTTGGACATGGCTGGCTCCTTTGCAAATGTAGGAACCCGCGAGAGGTGGAAGGCCCCGGCAAACGGGTGAGCGATTCCTTGCAGAACTACAGTCTACTCGCCCGAACGCATTCTTGCTGTGATTCCTGCAACGTTCCCGTACAAATCGCATCAAAATAATTGACACACGTCGGATCCGCCATGTATAAATATACAGTCGGATGTATACGAGTATCGGATGAGCGCTACGAAAACATTTCGCCACGGCCAGATCCTCCGCTTGGTTTCCTCCGAGCGGATCTCCAACCAGGAGGACCTCCGCCGCCGCCTCGCGCATCAGCGCATGCGCGTCACGCAGGCTACGCTCTCTCGCGACCTCCACGAACTTAAGCTGATCAAAACCAGCGAAGGGTATCGCGCCGCTTCGGCCATGCCGGAGGAGGCTGCTTCCGTGCCGCCCCTCACCCGTGCTCTCCGCGAATTCCTTCTCGATATTCGCCCTGCGGAAAATCTCCTCGTTCTTAAGACCCCGCCGAGCGGTGCTCAACCCTTGGCTGCGGCCGTGGATGGGGCCAAGTTTCCCGGAATCGCCGGAACCATTGCGGGAGACGACACGGTTCTCATCATCACTCCCAATCGCAAATCGAGGGAGTCCCTCCAGAAGGAAATTGAGTCACACGTAAAATGAGGGACCCTCGCAACATCGCCGTCATAGGTGTCACTGGATATACCGGCTTTGAGCTGGCCACGCTGCTCCTGCATCACGCTGCGGTCACGCAGTCCACGTTCTATGTGCGGGAGACCAACGGGCATCAATGCCTCTCCCAGCTTTTCCCGCAGCTCCGTGCCCGGGGCGAAGCCCCCTTGCGCCCGCTCTCGCTGGAGGCCATCACTTCCAGCGTGGCAGGCACCGCTTTCCTTGCCACTCCGCACGAGGTTTCGGCGGAGCTTGCGCCAAGGCTCCTTGATGCCGGCCTCCGCGTCATCGATCTCAGCGGGGCCTTTCGCTTTTCCACTCCGGAGACTTTCACATCCTGGTACAAGCTCCCCACGCCGCACGCCGCTCGTCTCGGCGAAGCCGTCTACGGCTTGCCGGAGCTCTACGCCGATCAGATTCGCGGCGCGAAGTTGGTCGCCAATCCCGGCTGTTACGCCACCAGTGTCATCCTCCCCTTGCGTCCTCTTGCGGAAGCCAACCTTATTGCGCCCTTGCAGAACGTGATCTGCGATTGCAAGTCTGGTGCGACCGGTGCGGGCAAGGATCCTCGCCGCGATTTGCATTTCGCCGAGGTGGATGAGAATTTCCGGGCTTACAACCTCTTCTCTCACCGGCATACGCCCGAAATTCTCGAGCACACAGGCTTGCCGGAATCCCAGGTGGTGTTTACCACCCACTTGCTTCCCGTTGCCCGCGGGATTCTTTCCACGATTTATGTCTCTTTGGCCTCTAAGCAAACCCCGGAAAGCATTGAGCAACTTTATCGTCAATACTATGCGGCCAAGCGGATGGTTCGTATCTGGCCCGCCGGCAAACTGCCCGAATTGCAGCACGTGGCGAACACGAATTTCAGCGACATCGGCTTCGCGCTGGACGCTCAGGGTAAACGCCTGATCCTCGTTTCTTGCCTGGACAATCTCGGCAAAGGTGCCGCCGGCCAGGCCATTCAAAATCTCAATCTGATGCTCGGCATCGAGGAACACACGGGATTGCTATGAGAATCGTCATCAAATTTGCAGGGGCTTTGCTTGAAGACGCCGCAACGATCCAGTCTCTCTCGCGGCACGTCGCTGCCCTCGCTCGGCATGGCCACGAAATCCTGGTGGTCCATGGCGGAGGCAAGCTCTTCACCGTCTTGCTGAAACGCATGGGCATTGAAAGCGAATTTGTTGCCGGCTTGCGCGTCACGGATCGTGAGACCCGCGACGCCGCCGTCATGGTCTTCGGCGGCCTCTTGAACAAGCGCTTGGCGGCCGCCATTACCTCAGCGGGCCAGCCCGCTATCGGAATTTCCGCCGCTGATGCCGCCAGCTTTACCGCTGCGCCCCTAGTTCACAACGACGAGGAAGGCAGCCTCGGTTATGTCGGCTATCTCACCGGGGTGAACGTCCCCTTCTTTGAATCACTCTGGAGGGAGAATCTGCTTCCTGTCGCGGCTTGCCTCGGCCAAGGCGCAGACGGTGAACTCTACAACATCAACGCCGATCATATGGCCGCCGCTTGCGCGGAATTTATCGGCGCAGACCATCTCATCTACCTCACGGATGTCGCCGGAGTCCTGCACGGAGAAAACGTAATCTCCGCGATCTCCTGCGAGCAGATCGAAAGCCTTGTGCAAGCCCGCGTTGTTTCGGGCGGCATGGTTCTCAAATTGGAAGCGGCCAAGCGCGCCCTGGACGGTGGCGTGCGCGAAGTGCACATCGTCGGCGGGGATTCTGCCGCTTCCGTCTTGGATCCACAGCTTTTCGCCGTGGCATCCAATAAGACTTCTGTTTCGAGTTTGCCCGGTACGCGCGTCCTTCGGGAATCCAACGGATTTGCGTCTCAGGCGGTTGTCTAGCTTTTGTATTTGGAGAAAAAAAGAAAATGACTGCATCCTCAGCATCACTTACCCTTCCACTCTCGCTCGCCAAGGACCTCCTTACGGGCGCCGAATGGGGTCCTGCGGAGACGCGCGACCTCCTGCACCGCACTGCGGAAATCAAGGCCCGCCCCTCGCGCTACGCCTCCGTTCTGCGCAACAAACACATCGCTCTCATCTTTGAGAAGCCCTCTTTGCGCACCCGTGTCACCTTTGAAGTCGGCATCCAGAGCATGGGCGGCTTTGTGGTCTTTCTCGACCACACCCAGGCCCGCCTCGGCGAGCGCGAGTCTATTCCCGACGTCGCGCGCAACCTCGAGCAGTGGGTTCAGGGCATCGTCGCCCGTGTCTACGAACAGCGCGTCCTCGAAGAGATGGCCGCCAATATCGCCATTCCCGTTGTCAACGCGCTTTCCGACAAGTTCCACCCCTGCCAGGCTCTCGCCGATTTCTTCACTCTCGAAGAAAAGTTTGGCTCGGTAAAGGGCCTCAAGCTCGCCTATGTCGGCGACGGCAACAACGTTTGCCATTCGCTGCTCTATCTTGCCGCACGCCTTGGCGTTCACATGCGCGTGGCCACTCCGGCCAACTACACCCCAGACGCCGACGTTGTGGCCGATGCCAAGCGCGTTGCCAAGGAAACCCGCGCCAAAATCGAACTCTTCACCGATCCTCACGAAGCCGTGCAAGGCTGCCAGGCAGTCTACACGGACGCCTGGACCAGCATGGGCTTTGAAGCCGAAGAAAAGGTCCGCCGCCAGGTCTTCAAGCCCTACCAGGTGAACCGCAAGCTCATGGAGCAGGCCGCGCCCGGTGCTGTCTTTATGCATTGCCTTCCGGCCCATCGTGGCGCGGAAGTCACCGATGAAGTCCTCGACGCTCCTTACTCCGTCGTCCTTCAACAATCCGAAAATCGCATGTACGTGCAGAAGGCAATCCTGCATGCGCTGTACACCTAAATCTAGTTGTTACCCCTAGGAGAAAAAACGAAGTGAATCAGACTGTACAAAAACCAAAGAAAGTGGTGTTGGCCTATTCTGGCGGCTTGGACACCTCCATCATCATCCCCTGGCTGCGCGAAAACTATGGTTGTGAAGTGATCGCCATGATTGGCGACGTTGGCCAGCAGGAAGACCTCGAAGCAGCTCGCAAAAAGGCGCTCGCTACGGGAGCCTCCTCCGCATACGTGGAAGACCTGCGCGAGGAATTCATCCGCGACTATATCTGGCCCACTCTGCGTGCTGGCGCGGTCTACGAACACACCTATCTGCTCGGTACTTCCATGGCTCGTCCGGTCATTGCCAAGCGTCAGGCGGAACTCGCGCTGCAACTCGGCGCCGACGGCCTTTCCCACGGATGCACTGGCAAGGGTAACGATCAGGTCCGCTTCGAGCTGGCTTTCAAGGCCATTGCCCCGCATCTCCAGATCATTGCCCCTTGGCGCGAGTGGGCTATCGATTCGCGCGAAGATGCTATCGCCTACGCTCAAAAGCACAACGTCCCTGTCGAACAGAGCAAGAAGAACATCTACAGCCGTGACCGGAACATCTGGCATCTCAGCCACGAAGGTGGCGAATTGGAAGATCCCGCCAATGCGCCTAGCGATGGCGTATGGCAATGGATCGTCTCCCCGGACAAAGCGCCGGACGCACCCGAAGAAGTCGAGATTGGTTTCGAATCCGGAAATCCCGTTTCGGTGAACGGCAAGAAGCTTGGTCCTATTGATCTCCTCAACACCCTGAACGATATCGCCGCCAAGCACGGTGTCGGCCGCACTGACCTCGTTGAAAACCGCCTCGTCGGCATGAAGTCCCGTGGCGCCTATGAGACTCCCGGCGGCACGTTGCTCATCACTGCGCATCGCGAGCTCGAGCGCCTCACCATCGACCGCGAGACCGCCCACTTTGCCCAGGCTCTCTCCGTGCGCTACGCCGAGCTCGTTTATAACGGCCTCTGGTTCTCGCCACTCCGCGAAGCTCTGGATGGGTTCTTCAACGTCGCGCAGCAGCGCGTTACCGGCTCCGTCGGCCTCAAGCTCTGGAAGGGCACCCTCAATGTCACTAAGCGCCTGTCGCCCTACTCCCTCTACCGCGCCGACCTCGCCAGCTTCTCCATGGGCCGTTACAATCCCAAGGACGCCGAAGGTTTCATCAACCTTTTCGCCTTGCCCGTAACCGTGCGACCGAAGGCCAAGGCCGAAAGTTCGAACGCCTAGTCACCGAGGGGCGCGGCGCTCTATTGCTTCGTGCGAAGAGTCCTGCGCCCCATCTAGGCTGAACTCATAACTTAAAACTTGGAACTGAAGACTCTCATGTCCGAACGTAAAGACGACCGACTCTGGGGTGGCCGCTTCGACAAAGCGCCCGACGCGCTCTTCGACGCCTTCCAGAACTCCTTTGCGTTCGATTCCCGCTTGCTTCCCTATGAAATCGCTGTCGACCGTGCCTGGGCCAAAGCTCTGCAGCGCGTCAACATCCTCACGGAATCCGAGGTCCGTCAGACCCTCGCCGCTCTGGACAAAATCGCGGAGCGCTCCGAACAAGACCCGGTCTGGATGGCCTCCTCCGCTGCCGAAGACGTCCACCATTTCGTGGAAAAAGCCCTTGTCGAAGAGCTTGGCCCCGTTGGCTGGAAGCTCCACACCGGCCGCAGCCGCAATGAACTGGTCGCAACGGATTTTCGCCTCTTCGTGATCGACGCCGCGGCGGAAACTCGAAATGCGGTTATCTCCCTGATCCGCACGCTCCTCTTGCAGGCGAAGGCCAACCTCAACACTCCCATGGCGGGCATGACTCACATGCAGCACGCCCAGCCGATTCTTCTTTCCCATTTCCTGATGGCCCACGCCCAGGCCTTCACGCGCGACATTCAGCGTTTGCACAACGCCTCGGTCTCCGCCGACGCCTGCCCCATGGGCTCGGGCGCCCTCGCCGGCAACGCCTACGGTATTGACCGCGACTCCATCGCCCGCGATCTGGGGTTCTCTCGCATCACTCCCAACAGCCTCGATGCCGTCAGCGACCGCGATTTCGCTCTCGATTATCTCTTCGCTCTCTCCGGCATCGCCACGCATCTCTCGCGACTGGCCGAGGATTTCGTCCTTTTCGCTTCCCAGGAGTTTTCTTACGTCATCCTGCCCGACGAGTATTCCACGGGCAGCAGCCTCATGCCCCAAAAGAAGAATCCCGATTCCTGGGAACTCCTGCGCGGCAAGACCGGACGCATCACCAGCGCGCTTTTCGGCCTCTTCACCACTCTGAAGGGACTCCCCACCAGCTACCAGCGCGACCTCCAGGAAGACAAGGAGGGCCTTTTCGCCGCTCACGATCAGATCAGCGATATGATCTGGGTTGCATTAGGCGCCATCGCAGGCACGACCTTTCGCGAAGATCGGCTGCGCGCGGCTGCTTCAAACCCGGCTTTATTCGCCACCGATGCAGCCGACTATCTCGTTCATCGCGGCGTTCCCTTTCGCCAGGCCCATGACCTTATTGGAAAAGTCCTTCGGGAAGCCGAACGACAAGGAAAGCAGTGGACGCAACTCTCTCTCGAAGACGTACGGAAGATCTCGCCCCTCTTTGAAAAGGATTTTCTCGAGGGCACGTCCGCCGAAGATGCCATCGCAAACAAGGCGGTCCTCGGCGGCACAGCACCGGAATCTGTTCGCGCTGCCATCGCGCAGCTCGAACAACATCTCACCCAACTGGAGAAACAACCATGAGCCTCGGCTCCGTCGTCTACATCGTTGAATCAGCCTCCTATCACGCGGAGGATCGGAGGTCCCTTCCGTGAGCCCCGCTTTCGCCCCGCGGACCCTCCGCCCATGAAGCAAGCTCCTTCCGAAGCCGCTCTTCCTCGCGGGTTCCGTTTTTCCGCCACGGCTTGCGGCTTGAAGAAAACCGGCGCGCTCGATCTGGCGCTTCTCTCCAGTGATGTGCCAGCGTCGGCCGCGGCTGTTTTCACGCAAAATCTTGTCGTCGCGGCTCCTGTGGTCGTCTCCAAAGCCCATCTGAAGGCTTCGAAGGGCCGCATGCGCGCGGTGATCGTCAACGCGGGCAACGCCAATTGCGCCACAGGTCCGGCGGGCCACGAGGCCTCGGTTAGAACTGTCCAGGAAACCGCGCGGCACCTTCGCTGCCGTCCCGAAGAAGTCGCCGTCTGCTCCACCGGCGTCATCGGCGTTCCTCTTCCCGTAGAGAAAATTCTTCGCGCGCTTCCAGGCGTCACCAAAAACCGGCGTCCTTCTGCCCGCTCCTTCGCGGAGTTCTCGCTCGCGATCTGCACCACGGATACTCGTCCCAAAACCGCCACGGCTTCCTTCCGCATGGGCGGAAAGCGCATTCATTTAGTGGGCTGTTCCAAAGGCGCGGGCATGATCCATCCCAACATGGCCACAACGCTCGCCTTTGTGGCCACCGACGCGAACATCACTCCCTCACTCTTGCAAAAAACTCTCCGCGACGTGATCTCTCGCACCTTCAACGCCATCAGCATCGATGGCGACACTTCCACCAACGACACTCTCCTCGTCCTCGCCAACGGTGCGGCGGGAGCGCCTCCCATCAAGTCCAACACAGCCGCCCATCGCGCTTTCTCCAAAGCCCTGGAAGAAGTCTGCCATTCCCTCGCCTTGCAGATCGTCGCCGATGGGGAAGGCGCTCAGCGCGTGATCGAAATCGAAGTGCGCGGCGCAAAGACGGAAGCCGCGGCGCGCCGCATCGGTCAAACCATCGCTACATCTCCTCTGGTCAAAACTGCTTTCGCAGGTGGCGATCCGAACTGGGGACGCATCTTCGCGGCTGCCGGACGCGCCGGCGTGAAATTCGATCCCAATCGCGTGGACATTCACATGGCGGGTATTCCCGTCTTACGCCGTGGCCAGCCGCTCGACTTCAACGAACGTGCCGCTAGCAATCGCCTGCTCGAAAAAAACGTGTATGTGGTTATGAATCTGCATGCTGGGCGCGCCGCCGCCCGCTACTGGACCTGCGATTTCACCGCGGAATACGTGCGCATCAACGCCAGCTATCGCACCTGACGAACGCCCCGGGCCGCCAATCTCCCGAACCGCCCAGTACCCGTCTCGGGTACTGGCACGCCCCTGTTTCTTCCAGAATATTGGTTGCAAAACCAGTCATTTTTCGAGACCATTCACGGGACCACTGAGCATCCCCCCATGCACCGGCACACCTTCCGGTCTGCCCTTTCTTGGGTGAGGTTTCCTCAGTGCGCTCCGCAACTCGTTGTTCTAGGTTCCGGGCAGAAGGAGTTCGCAAGGTGAAGAAGCTTTACGTGGGTAATCTTCCGTTCAGTGCCACGGAAGAGCAGTTGCAAGAATGGTTTGGACAATTGGGAATCAGCCCCTCGGCCATTAGTTTGATTCGGGACCGTTTCACCGGGCAGTCGCGCGGCTTTGCCTTCATCGAGATCGCCAACGATGAAGAAGCGGATCGCGCAGTCACCGGCCTCAACGGTCAAAATTTCGGCGGCCGGAACCTTGTGGTCAACGAAGCGCGCCCGCAGACGGAACGCTCGGGTGGCGGCGGAGGTCGTGGCGGATACGGCGGCGGTGGTGGTGGTC
>Ga0187780_10000203_pt1 | contig 46199 bp, 38 predicted proteins | sample 1015_Q2_SP10_20__FD_132429 | JGI IMG/M metagenome (GOLD analysis project Ga0187780, IMG submission 132429) | Tropical peat soil microbial communities from peatlands in Department of Meta, Colombia - 1015_Q2_SP10_20_MG | ecosystem: Environmental > Terrestrial > Soil > Wetlands > Peat | place...
ACCGGCAAATTCCTGTCCGTGTGGGTCAACCAAAACGGGACCTGGAAACTGCTGCGCATGATGGACAGCGCCGACCACGCGGTCGCGCAGGGCTCCGGTCAGGTCGCAGAACCGGCGCCAGCGGCGCCGCAGAAGCCATAGGCTCACGCCGAGCGACGACAGTCGATTCTCCGCTCGCTCGCGCGCGGCGATCCGCTGCGCGCGTCTTGTTCTCACGGCTATCCGGTCGCTGAGCACCGCGTGCGCGCCCGTACGGCTCAGCGCTCTACTGTGGCGCTAGGGCGCTCTTTCGGTGAGTGAGCCACGGTGTCGCCGTATACACGGTGGTAAGACCAACGTCCTACCTGTCGTGTCGCGCTCGAGTCCGATCGAGTAACACTCGCGCTCGCGAGTGCATGGAGCGGCGTAAGAAGTCCCCGGATATTTAGCGTTATAAACGCTATATAAGATGCTGATATTATTAAGCTAATTATAACAAAATTATGCGTGCGCCCGCAGTTGTGGCGCACCACGCGCACGCCGCAGCATCGCACGCAGAAAAAAGCCACACGCGCTTCGCCGCGCGAGTGATCGCCGCGCGCGTCATCCTTGTCGCATCGCGAGCGCTGGGCCTACACTTCGCCGTCACGCGCGCTGATGGAGGAGCTATGGCGACGCTCACCCGACGTCAGTTTCTCAAGGTCTCCGGGGCGACGCTGGCCGCGTCAAGCCTCGCGGTCCTGGGATTCACCCCACGAGACGCTCTTGCCGAGGTCCGGCAGTTCAAACTCGACCGCGCGACCGAAACGCGCAACACTTGCCCGTACTGTTCTGTGGCCTGCGGCTTGCTGATGTACAGCATCGGCGACGGCGCCAAGAACGCCAAAGCCTCGATCTTCCACATCGAAGGCGATCCCGATCACCCGGTCAATCGCGGCACGCTGTGCCCGAAAGGGGCGGGACTGCTCGATTTCATCCACAGCGAAAACCGGCTGCTCTATCCCGAGTACCGCGCGCCCAAGTCCAACGAATGGACACGGATCTCCTGGGAAGAGGCGCTGGAGAAGACCGCTCGCTGGCTGAAGACCGATCGCGATGCCAACTTCATAACGAAGACGCCCAAGGGGCTGACGGTCAACCGCTGGGAGACCACCGGCTTCCTGGCGGCCTCCGCGAGCAGCAACGAGGCCGGCTACGTCACGGCCAAGGTGGTACGCAGCTTCGGCATTGTCGCCCTCGATAATCAAGCGCGTGTGTGACACGGCCCGACGGTGGCAGGTCTTGCCCCGACGTTTGGCCGTGGAGCGATGACGAATCACTGGGTCGACATCAAGAATGCCGACGTCATCCTCATCATGGGCGGCAACGCCGCCGAGGCGCATCCGTGCGGATTTAAGTGGGTCGTCGAGGCCCAGCATCACCACGGCGCGAAGCTGATCGTCGTCGACCCGCGCTATACGCGCTCGGCGTCGGTGGCCAATCTGTACGTCCCGATTCGGGCCGGCAGCGACATCGCTTTCCTGGGCGGTGTCATCAACTATCTGCTCGAAAACGACGCGATCCACCACGAGTACGTCAACAACTACACGGACTTCAGCTTCGTGGTCCGCGAGGACTTCTCGTTTGCGGACGGCGTGTACTCCGGCTGGAACGCCGACGCCGGCGCGTATGACAGGTCGAGCTGGGATTACGAACGCGGCAAGGACGGCTTCGTCGTAAGCGACCCGACGCTCAAGCACCCGCGCTGCGTCTACAACCTGCTCAAGCAGCACTATTCCCGGTACACGACCGAGCTGGTCGAGCGGACCTGCGGCACGCCGAAGGAGAAATTCCTCGAGGTCTGCAAGCTGATGGCCTCGACTTCGAGCCCGACGCGCGTGATGACCATCATGTACGCGCTAGGCTGGACACAGCACTCGATCGGGTCGCAGATCATCCGCACCGGTGCGATGGTCCAGCTCCTGCTCGGCAACATCGGCGTCGCGGGCGGGGGCATGAACGCGCTGCGCGGCCATTCCAATATCCAGGGGCTCACCGACCTGGGCCTGATGGTCGACCTGCTGCCCGGCTACCTGTCGATGCCGAGGGAAAACGAGCAGGACTATGAGCAGTACATCGCGAAGCGGACCCAGAAGCCGCTGCGTCCGAATCAGATGAGCTATTGGCAGAACTACAGCAAATTCCACGTCAGTCTGATGAAGGCCTTCTGGGGCGCGGCTGCGACCAAGGAAAACAACTGGGGCTACGACTTTCTCTCCAAGCTGGACAAGCCGTACGACATGTTGGCCGCCTACCAGCTGATGGTCGACGGCAAGATGAACGGTTACGTCTGTCAGGGCTTCAACCCGCTCGCGTCGGCGCCGAACAAGGCCAAGATGATCGACGCGTTCAGCAAGCTCAAGTTCATGATCGTCATGGACCCGCTCCGGACCGAGACTTCGGAATTCTGGAAGAACCACGGCGAGGTCCACAACGTCGACCCGACCAAGATCGACACCGAGATCATCCGGCTGCCGACCACCTGCTTCGCGGAGGAGGAAGGCGCGCTGGTCAGCTCCGGGCGCTGGCTGCAGTGGCACTGGAAAGGCGCGGACCCGCCGGGCGAGGCGCGCAACGACATGGAAATCATGTCGGACATCTTCCTCAAGGTGCGTGCGCTCTACGAGAAGGAAGGCGGTGCCTATCCCGACCCGATCGTCAAGCTGGCTTGGCCCTACATTCATAAGGGCGAAGCAAGTTCCGAGGAGCTGGCCAAGGAATACAACGGGCGCGCGCTCGCTGACCTGACGGATCCCAAGGATCCGACCAAGGTGATTCGCAAAGCTGGCGAGCAGCTGTCGGGCTTCGGTGAGCTGCGGGACGACGGCAGCACGCTCAGCGGCTGCTGGATCTACTGCGGATCGTGGACCGAGGCCGGCAATCTCATGGCGCGTCGCGATGACAGCGACCCGACCGGGATCGGCCAGACCCGCAACTGGGCCTGGGCGTGGCCCGCGAACCGGCGCGTGCTCTACAACCGCGCCTCCTGCGACCCTGAGGGCAAGCCCTACGACCCGGATCTCAAACTCATCGCGTGGAACGGCAAATCGTGGTCCGGCGTCGATGTGCCGGACTTCAAAGTGGACGAGGATCCCACCCACGGCATGGGCCCGTTCATCATGAATCCGGAGGGTGTGGCGCGCTTCTTCGCCCGCGCCGGAATGGCGGAAGGACCGTTTCCGGAACACTACGAACCGTTCGAAACTCCGGTCGGCTACAACCCGTTACACCCGAAGACGGCAACCGCGGTGCAAAGCCCGGCGGCGCGTATCTTCAAGGACGATCGCGACGCGCTCGGCAAGGCCGACGCATTCCCATGTGTCGGCACGACCTATCGGCTGACTGAACATTTCCACTTCTGGACCAAGCACGCGAAGATCAACGCCGTCATCCAGCCCGAGCAGTTTGTCGAGATCGGGGAAGTGCACGCCAAGGAACTCGGCATCAAGGCGGGTGATCGCGTCAAGGTGAGCTCGAACCGCGGCTACATCAAGGCCGTGGCCGTGGTGACCAAGCGGATCAAACCGCTGACGATCGAAGGCAAGCCGGTTCACCACGTCGGCATCCCGCTGCACTGGGGATTCATCGGTGCCACCAAGCCCGGCTACCTGGCCAATACGCTGACACCGGTGGTCGGCGACGGGAATACGCAGACGCCGGAATTCAAGGCCTTCCTCGTCAAGGTCGAGCGGGCTTAGGGGGGCGCCAATGCCACTGCAATCACTCGACATCGTGCGCCGCTCCGCCACCACAACCCGCGCGCCACAGGTGCGCGGCCCGGTCCCGGATGAAGTCGCCAAGCTGATCGACACCACCAAGTGCATCGGCTGCAAGGCCTGCCAGGTCGCCTGCATGGAGTGGAACGACCTGCGCGACAAGGTCGGTACCTGCGTCGGCGAGCTCGACAATCCGCCCGACCTCTCCGCGAGGTCGTGGACGGTGATGCGCTATGCCGAATACGAGAATCCGGCCGGCGACCTGGAGTGGTTGATCCGCAAGGACGGCTGCATGCACTGCGCCGATCCGGGCTGCCTCAAGGCCTGCCCGTCACCGGGCGCGATTGTCCAGTACGCCAACGGCATCGTCGATTTTCACGAGGAGAACTGCATCGGCTGCGGCTACTGCATCGCCGGCTGCCCGTTCGACGTCCCGCGCCTGTCGCAACGTGACAAGAAAGTCTACAAGTGCACGCTGTGCTCGGACCGGGTCGCGGTGGGTTTGGAGCCTGCCTGTGTCAAGACCTGTCCGACCGGCGCCATTACCTTCGGCACCAAGGAGCGAATGAAGAAGGACGCCGGGGAGCGAATCGAGGTGCTCAAGGCCAGGGGGTATCCGCAGGCCGGACTGTATGACCCGACCGGTGTCGGCGGCACACACGTCATGTACGTACTGCACCACGCCGACCAGCCGACTCTCTACAGCGACCTGCCGGCTGATCCGCATATCAGTCCGCTGGTCCGGCTATGGAAGGGCGCGGCCAAGCCGCTGGCGTTGGGTGCTCTTGCACTGGGCGCGCTCGCGGGCTTCTTCAATTACATTGCCTCGGGTCCGAAGGAAGTCGAGCCGGAGGACGATGAGGCCGCCAAGCGGCTCAAGGAGAAAGCCAATGGCTGAGCCCAAGCATCACTCTGACCTCATCGTACGGCACCCGACGCACGAGCGGGTCCTGCACTGGCTGATGACGATCGCGTTCTTCTTCACGGCGACGTCGGGCCTGGCCCTGTTCCACCCGTCGATGGTCTGGCTGTCGAATCTCACCGGCGGCGGCCCGTGGACCGCGATCCTGCATCCATTCCTCGGCCTCGCGATGCTGCTGGTCTTTCTCGTGTTCGCGATACCCGGGTGGCGCTACAACGTGCTCACGCGTGATGACATCACGTGGCTCAAGAACATCAAGTACGTTGTGAGCGGCGAAGAGGAGAAGCTGCCCGAAGTGGGCAAGTACAACGCCGGCCAGAAGATGCTCTACTTCACCCTGCTGTTGTGCATGCTGGGGCTGACCGTGACCGGCGTCTTATTCTGGCGCAGGTATTTCGCCGGCTACTTCTCGGTGGACCTGGTACGGCTCGGAGCGCTGGCACACGCATTCCTCGCGTTCGTACTTCTGGTCTGCATCGTCGTGCACGTTTCGGCGGCGGTCTGGGAAGGCGGGTCCGTAACATCGATGGTTCGCGGCACCGTCACCCCGGGCTGGGCATACAAACACCGCCGCGCCTGGTTCCGCGAACTGATTCGACCCAGCGGGGCGCGCAAGCCCGCCTAGCGCGGGCCGCTTCGGCGGCAGCGCTATACTGGTCGGCGCGCACGGACCGTGCGCGCCGCCGCTGCTGCGCCCTTGCAGAGAATCCTCGAACCCGGGCAAATCGAGACGCTCGCGTCCCGATCCGTCCCGCGTCTGGTCCTACCGGCGCGCGAGGCGGTGTTCGCAGCACGGGCGGCGCGTCTGCGCCAGCTCGCGGCTAAAGACAGCCTGGGCGGCTACCTGCGACTCGTGGGCGCAATCGCCGACGCCCAGGCAGTCGCGATCGCGGGACTTTCAGCGCCGGCCCACGACCAGCGGCATCTCGCGGCAGCTCGCGCCGCGCACCGGCCTCCACTCGCTGCCCGGGTAATCGGACGCGGCCCGCAGTGGCGGGCGGTACTCGCTAAGATTGCGGCTGCCGTCGCCGAGCAGCCCGGATTTCCGCCGGCCGTGGCTGCGGTCTGCGAGCGGCTGAGCACCTCACCCGCCGATGAACTCGAGGCGTTCGCCGATCGAGTCTTGTCGGCGGACGGCCGTGATCCCGATCCCGGGGCCGCGCCGTTCATCATCGCCGCGCTCCAGGTGTGCTGGACGACGCTAGCGTCCACTCTGGCGGCGGACGACGTCGCGATTACGCCGCAGCCGAGCAGTTGCCCGGTCTGCGATACGTTGCCGGTCGCGAGCGTAGTCAGGAGCCAGGCGCCGCGCGCTGGCTACCGCTATCTGCATTGCGGGTTGTGCGCGAGCGAGTGGCACCGCGTCCGCGTTGAGTGCACACAGTGCGGCGCGACCAAAGGCATCGCCTACCAATCGATTTCCGGAGGATCGGCCGCCGTTCGCGCCGAGACCTGCGACACGTGCCGCGCGTACCGCAAGATCTTCTATCAGGAGCATGACCCGGACATCGAGCCGCTCGCAGATGACCTCGCGAGTGTGCCGCTCGACCTGCTGCTGGCGGAGGAAGGATTCCACCGGGCCAGCACCAACCCCCTGCTCTGGCAGCCAGCGGGCTGAACCCGTGGACGCAGTGCGCGCACCCGACCGCGCCGAGCCCGGCGATCTGCCGTCCGTGGACTCGGTCCTGCTGCAGCCGCGAGTGGCGGCACTTACTACATCCACAGGTCGCCCGCTGGTGGTCGCGGCCGTGCGCGCGCATCTCGATTCGCTGCGCGCCCTAGCCCGCGCCGGCACGCTGACAACGGCAGCGCTCGATGCCGCCGCGATCGGCGCAGCCGTCACGCTCCGTGTCGCAGAGGCGCAGCGGCCGCGTCTGCGGCCGGTATTCAATCTGACCGGAACGGTACTGCACACGAATTTCGGGCGCGCTGTTCTGCCCACCAGCGCGATTGAGGCTGTTCTGGCTGCGCTGCGTGCTCCGGTCGCTCTCGAGTACGACCTCGCTGCTGGCCGGCGCGGCGAGCGCGACCATCTGGTTGCTGCCCTGCTGGCCGAGCTCGCCGGTGCTGAAGCCGCAACCATCGTCAACAATAACGCGGCGGCACTGCTGCTGGCGCTCAATGCGCTGGCACCGCGGCGCGAGGTGATCGTGTCCCGCGGTGAGCTGATCGAAATCGGCGGCTCGTTCCGGCTGCCCGAAATAATGCGGGCGGCCGGAGCGCGGCTGGTCGAGGTCGGGACGACCAATCGCACGCATCTGTCGGACTATGAGCAGGCGCTTACACCGCGCACAGCGCTCATACTGAAAGTGCATCCAAGCAATTACGTCATCAGCGGCTTCACCGCCGCCGTGGCCGTCGAGCCGCTGGCCGATCTTTCGCGTGCGCGCGGCGTGCCTTTGGTAGTCGATCTCGGGAGCGGCGCGCTCGTGGAGCTCGCGTCCTACGGCCTGCCACCGGAACCGGTGGTGAAGGATGTGATACTCGCTGGCGCTGACCTCGTGACCTTCAGCGGCGACAAGCTTCTGGGCGGACCCCAGGCGGGACTGATTGTGGGTCGTGCTGCCCTGCTCCAGCGTCTGAATCGCAGCCCACTCAAGCGGGCGCTGCGGGTCGGCAAGCTCACCCTTGCGGCTTTGGAATCCGTGCTGCGACTGTACCGGACACCCGAGCAGCTGCCGGCCCAGCTGCCGACGCTGCGCCTGCTGGTGCGCCCGGCCGAGGTCATCGAGCAGCAGGCGCGGCGGCTGACCGATTCGGTCGCCGCGGCGCTCGGCCGGCAATGGGCGGTGACTGCTGAAGCTCTCGAGAGCGAGGTCGGGAGCGGCGCGCAGCCCGGCGCGCGGCTCGCGAGCTTCGGCCTCGCGATCAGGCGCAGCGACCGCGCGCGCCGCCCGAGTCTGGCGGACCTGGCACGTCGGCTGCGAGCGCTGCCGCGGCCCGTGATCGGACGCGTTGCCGACGATGCGATGTGGCTCGACCTGCGCTGCCTCGAGGATCCGGATGAGGCGCAGTTCATCGAGCAGCTCGCTCGCCTCCCGCCGTGATTGTCGGTACCGCCGGTCACATCGACCACGGCAAGACGACACTGGTGCGGGGCCTGACCGGAGTCGACACCGACCGGCTCAAGGAAGAAAAAGAGCGCGGCATCTCCATCGAGCTCGGCTACGCCTATGTTTCCGTCGAGCCCGGGATCAGCCTTGGGTTCATCGACGTTCCGGGCCACGAGCGGCTGGTGCACACCATGCTGGCGGGGGCCTGCGGGATCGATTTCGCCCTGATCGTGGTCGCCGCCGATGACGGCGTCATGCCCCAGACGCGCGAGCACGTGGCGATCCTCGACTTGCTCGGCGTTACCGCCGGCGCCGTGGCCGTCACGAAACGCGATCGCGTGTCCGCGGAGCGGCTCGCGGCGGTCACGACTGACATCGCGAGTCTCTTGTCCGCGACCGGGCTCGCCGGTCTCCCGTGCTATGCCGTCAATGCGACCGATGCCGGCGACCCGGGCATGACCGCGCTTGGTGCGGCACTGCGCGGCGCTGCGGCTCGGATTCCGCGGCGCTCGAGTGCCGGTCTGTTTCGGCTTGCGATTGACCGGGCGTTCTCCCTGCCGGGCCATGGCACCGTTGTCACCGGCACGGTGTTCGGCGGCCGTGTCGCAGCGGGAGATTCAGTCACCCTGCAGCCATCGGGCGCGTCGGTACGCGTGCGGGCGGTTCGCGCCCACAACGTGCCGGTGGAAGCCGGGCAGGCCGGCGAGCGCTGTGCGATCAACCTCACTGGCGTCGAGCCCGCAGAAATTGCCCGCGGCGACTGGCTCGCGGACGCGCGCGGGCTGGCCGCCACGGCGCGCATCGACGCGCGCCTGAAGCTGCTCGCGGGCGAGCGTCCGCTCGCGGGATTCGCGCCCGTACACCTTCACTTCGGTGCCGCCCACGTGACCGCTCACGCGCTCATCCTCGACGGCGAGCGCTTGTTGCCTGGCTCCTCGGGCCTCGCGCAACTCGTGCTGGACCGGACCGTCGCCGCGGCGGCTGGTGACAGGTTCGTGATCCGCAACGCCCAGGCCAATCAGACTGTCGGGGGCGGTGTGTTCCTCGATCCCGCCGCTCCGGCGCGCCGGCGCCGGAGCCCGGAGCGTCGCCAGAATCTGGCCGCGCGCGAACAGCTGGTATCAACGGGCGATTTGGCCCCGCTGCTCAAGACGGCCCCCTGGGGGTTGAGCGGAACGGAGCTCATGCGGGCGACGAGCACGTCATTGACGAGCCTGACGCCGCCGCCCGGCACCCGGCGCCTCGCAGCCGACAGCAGCGATGACGGCCAGATCTGGATTTGCGCCTCCCACTGGGACGCGCAGGCGGAGCGGGCCTCGATTGCGCTTGAGGAGTTTCACCGCGCCCACCCGAGTGAGCCTGGACCAGACCGCAACCGGCTGCGCCGGATCGCTGCACCCAACGCCAGCGAGCGCGCGTGGGGCGTGTTGGTCGACGAGCTGGTCGGGTCGGGTCGGATGATCCGAAATGGTGCGTGGCTGCAGCTGCCTGCTCACGCACTGCAGCTGTCGGTACAGGAGCGAGCTGTCGCCGAGCGCCTTGCGGACCAGCTCGCCGCCCGCCGCTTCAGCCCGCCCTGGGTGCGGGAGCTGGCTGCTGAGCTCAAGGAGCCCGAACGCCGCATCCGCCAGCTGCTCGCCGGTTTGGGCCGGGAAGGCCGCGCGTACCAGATCGTGCCGGATCTGTATTTCGAGCGTGAGGCGGTGGCGGAACTGGCGCGCATCGTTGACCAGCTGGCCGCGCAGCACGGCACGGTGGAAGCGGCGGTATTTCGCGATGCCGTCGCCCTCGGCCGCAAACGCGCCATCCAGATCCTCGAGTTCTTCGATCGCGTGGGCTATACGCGCCGCGTCGGCGATGCGCACGTGCTGCGCGGCGCGGCTGGCTGGTTCGGCTCGCGATAGGCTACGATTCGCGGAAACGGAAGGTATACGTGTCCGGCGATGCGGCTGGGCTTCAAACCCAGCAGGGGGCGTCAGTCGCTTCCTGGTAGGTTCGACTCCTGCTGCCTTCCGCCACACACAGAGGCGCCCGTGGCGACCAGCCAGAATGAGCACGTCCCCCGGCTGACGACGCTGTCGCACGGCGGCGGCTGCGGCTGCAAGATCGCGCCCGGCGTGCTCGCCGAGCTGCTGCGGGAGTCGGCAGCCGAGTATCCAGTCGCCGCCCTGCTAGTCGGAAGAGAGACCGGGGACGACGCCGCCGTCTACCAGCTTAACGATGAACAGGCCATTGTCGCGACGACCGATTTCTTTATGCCGATCGTCGATGACCCGTACGATTTCGGGCGCATCGCCGCCACTAACGCGCTATCCGACGTGTACGCCATGGGCGGAACGCCCGTGTTCGCGCTGGCCATCGTCGGGATGCCGCTCAAAGTGCTTCCCGCGACCACGATTCGCGAGATTCTGGCCGGGGGCGAGGCTGTCTGCGCGAGCGCTGGAATCCCGGTCGCCGGCGGCCACAGCATCGATTCCGTCGAGCCAATCTATGGACTCGCGGCGATCGGGCTGGTGGCGCCACGCGACGTCAAGCGCAATCGCGGCGCAAAACCGGGCGACGCCATCGTGCTCGGCAAGCCGCTCGGTGTCGGGATTCTCTCGGCCGCGCTCAAGAAAGGCAGACTCGATGCCGCGGGCTACCAGCTGCTCATTGAAACGACGACGCGACTCAACACCGCCGGACCCGGGCTCGCGCGGCTACCGGACGTGCACGCCCTGACCGACGTTACCGGATTCGGCCTGATCGGCCATTTGCTGGGAATGTGCCGTGCCTCCAGTGTCGGTGCGCGCATCGACTCCGCGCTGCTGCCGATGTTGCCGGGAGCAATGGCTCACGCAGCTGCGGGGGCTGTGACCGGCGCCTCGGCCCGAAACTGGGCGGCCTATGCGCCGGATGTGGATTTCCAATCGCAAGCCGACGCGACCTGGCAGTCGCTGCTGACCGACCCCCAGACCTCGGGCGGGTTGCTGGTCAGCTGCGCGCCCGACGCCACCGCGGCAGTGCTCGAGGAATTTCGCCGTCACGGCTGCGCGGCTGCGGCGGTTATCGGCACTGTATGCGCGGGCCCGGCCCGAATTTCGGTCACCTGATCCGCACTCCTGCGACGGCCCTGTAACGTGCCCGGGCTGCGGGCAGGCCCGCGAGAAGTTGACGCCGCCGGCTTCGCGTTGAGCGGCGTCTTTGACATCGCTCGTGCGGCCGCCCGGCATTGAGGAAGAATGGATGAACATCACGCACATTGTCCTGTCGGGGGCGGTCATGCTGGCGGCGGGCGCCGCCGATGCTGACACTCACGCCCGACGCTTCGATGTCATCGAAGCGACGATCGCCGACACGCAGGCGGCCTACAAGTCCGGCGCCACGACGGCCGTGCAAGTGGTGCGTCAATATCTCCGGAGAATCCAGACCTACGATCAATCGGGTCCCAAGCTCAACGTCGTCATCTATCTCAACCCAAACGCGCTGGCCGAAGCCGCGAAGCTTGACGAGCAACTGCGCACAACCGGCAGCTTCGTCGGCCCACTGCACGGAATTCCCGTGCTGCTCAAAGACAACATCAACACCAGGGACATGCCGACGACGGGGGGTTCTCTAAGCCTTGCTGGATATGTGCCCGCACACGACGCTGCGATCACGGCGAAGTTGCGTGCGGCCGGAGCGATTGTGCTGGCGAAGGTCAACCTGCACGAATTTGCGATCTGGGGCGAAACAGTCAGTTCCATCCTGGGCCAGACGCTCAATCCCTACGACTTGACGCGCACACCGGGTGGGTCGAGCGGCGGCACAGCCGCTGGCATCGCCGCCAACATGGCTATCGCCGGCATCGGCACCGACACGATCAACTCGATCCGGTCGCCGGCATCGGCCAACAGCATCGTTGGCATCCGGCCAACTTTGGGCCTGGTCAGCCGCGCCGGCGTGATCCCCTATTCGTTCACTCAGGACGCCGCGGGGCCACTCGCCCGCACGGTAACGGACGCCGCCACGGTGCTGAACGTCGTAGTCGGTTACGACCCAGCGGATCCGGCGACCGCGTGGAACGTCGGCAAGGTTGAAAAGGACTACACGTCCTTCCTTAAGGCGGACGGCGCGCGCGGCAAGCGCATAGGCGTGCTTCGCAGTTTCTTCGGTGCTGCGCCCATCCATGCCGAGGTCAACGCAGTGACTGCCCGGGCGCTTGCCGATCTGCAGAAGCTTGGGGCGACGCTGATTGAGCTGCAGACGCCAGACCTCGACAGCGGAAAAATAGCGTCGGACATCAGCGTTCATTTCTACGAGCTGAAACCCGCTCTCGACGCGTATCTCCGGGATGGCGATGCGCCCGTCAAGTCGCTCGCGGAAATTATCGCCTCGGGCAAATTTCACCCGAACATCGGCGACAACATCAAACGAGCCCAGACGCTTGAGCTCGACGACGGTTACCGAATACGCCTGCAGAAGCGTGCGGAGCTGCAACAGCGGGTCATGACGCTCATGGCTGATAACGCGCTCGACGCCATCATGTTCCCGCACCAGAAACGACTGGTGGTGCCAATTGGCGAAACGCAGGCCGAGCGCAACGGCTCTCTCGCTTCCGTCTGCGGGTTTCCAGCCGTCGTCGTGCCCGCGGGCTATTCGGCGCCAACGGCAACTGCCAGCATCGGTGTGCCGATCGGCCTCGAATTTGTTGGCAGGCCCTGGTCCGAAGCCGTGCTCATTGAAATCGCCTATGCGTATGAGCGCGCAACCGGACACCGCCGCCCTCCTCCGACGACGCCGGCTCTTGACGGTTCAAAGGAATAAGACATGAGCATTCGTGCCAAGTCTCTTTTGGTCGGCACACTTGCGATGATGCTGTGTCATGCCGCGGCCGCAGAGATGCGCATGCGCGTGTTCACGATCAACGACCACCTCCTCGGCTTCTACGATGGCCGTCCGCCCCAGACGCCACGCCCGCCAGGCGCCCAGAATTGGGCTGACTACGGCGCGCTGGATGTCGGCGTGGCCACCTACGTCGTTCACCGCGGTAATCAGGCGCTGGTATACGACACGTTCCCGACCGTTAAGGAGGCCAAGTGGGTCAGGGATTATCTCTCGCGATCAGGAATTACGCGGTTCACGCTCGTTAACAGTCACTGGCACCTGGACCATGTCGGCGGCAACAGCGTCTACGCCGACGTCAATCGCATCGGAACCGAAAAGACAATCGCGCTCCTGACGACCAAGAAAGCCGCGATCGAATCCGGAACCGAATGGGGCCCGCCGGCGGTCAAGCCGCTGACACCGCCCAACGTCGGAATCGCCAGTGATGCCAGCTACTACGTCGGCGATATCAAGGTGGAGCTGCGTCCGGTCAGCATCCACTCTGAGGACGGACTGGTCCTATATCTGCCCGCTGATCGGATTCTGCTCGCCGGAGATACGCTGGAAGACACTGTTACCTTTATCGCGGAACCGGAACATGTCGTCGCTCACTATCGGAACATGCAGCAATACCGTCAGTGGAACATCGAACGGATTCTTCCCAACCACGGCAACCCGGATGTGATCGCAAAAGGCGGCTATCAGACAACATTGATCGACGCGACGCTCGATTACCTGCACAAGGTAATCATGCGATCGCACGACGCCGACTATCTAAAGGGCACGCTTGAGGATTACGTCCGGGAATCCGTCGCCAACGGCTGGGTATCCATCTGGTGGGCCTATCACGAGCCACATCAAAACAATCTCAAGCGCGTCGCGGCGGCCATGGCCAATCAAACTCTGCCAGAGCTAGATAAGTAGCGATAGAAGCGGCGCCGGCGCGCGGCTGGAACTGGCCGGTGGGTCAGTGCTCACAAGCCACATTCGCTGAGCCCGGGGTGGTCGACCGGCCGGCGACCCAGAGGCCAGCGAAATTTCCGCTCGGTGTCGGAGATCGGCAGGTCATTGATACTTGCGAATCGCCGTCGCATCAGGCCTTCCTCGTTGAACTCCCAGTTTTCGTTGCCGTAACTGCGGAACCAGTTGCCGGAATCGTCGTGCCATTCATAGGCGAATCGAACGGCAATGCGGCTGCCGGCGCAGGCCCAGAGCTCCTTGATCAGCCGGTAGTCCAATTCCTTCGCCCACTTCCTCTTGAGAAACGCGTGCACCTGGCCGCGACCGACCGGGAACTCGGATCGATTCCGCCACTGCGTGTCTTCTGTATACACTTGCACGACTCGATCAGGGTCGCGGCTATTCCAGGCGTCCTCGGCCATACGAACCTTCTGCGCTGCTGACTCCGCGGTGAATGGTGGGATGGGCGGGCGCGGCGGCATTTGAATCTCCTCTTTCAGATCGATGCGCGGGGATTCATGAGTTGACCACGTTAGCAAGCTCAGACCCACCTGTCTGCAATCAACGGGAACCTGACGCGATTGGACGTCGGGAATCACGTCGGAGATTGATCTGGCTCCCAGCACGACGCTGCCGGATTTGTTCGGCAGAGCGTTGACTCCCCGTCGACCGTCCAGCCGCGCCGACCGTGCATCAGCATGGACACGTTTGCGAGTACACTCCCGGACTCGCGGCGAAGCCCCGGCCTACCGGACCTGCAAGACGTAGCTCTAAACGGAGTCCGATCATGGAAATGGACGACCAAGAGGAAAGTCAGAATGTCGTCGATGTTCGCCGCTCTGGCTTCAGACCCGCCCACGGCGTCGGCCTCGGCGGATTGGCGGTCGCACTCATCGTTGGCTGGGCATTTGGCATCAATCCGCTGAAAGTCCTTGGACTGTTAAGCGATACGACCTCGAGCATTCAGAGCGCTCCAGGCGACAGCGCCGGCACGGCACCTCCTGCCGACGACGCGCAAGCGAAATTCGTGTCACAGATCCTGCGGAGCACCGAGGTGGTCTGGGCTCACACCTTTGAGCAAATGGGGCGCAGTTACGAGGATCCGAAGCTTGTACTTTTTCGCGACAGCTACCCAACCGCATGTGGGATGGGAGACGCCGCCGCCGGGCCTTTCTACTGCCCGCGTGATCACCGCGTTTATCTTGACCTCACATTCTTCGACCTCATGACACAGCAGCTTGGGGCACCGGGTCAGTTCGCGCACGCCTATGTGGTGGGGCACGAAGTCGGCCATCACGTGCAGAATTTGCTTGGAATTCTTGGCGATGAGTCGGGCGGCCGCAATGAAACCGGCGCGACCGGTCACAGCGTTCGCGTCGAATTGCAGGCGGACTGCTTGGCGGGGGTTTGGGCTAATCGCTCTCAGCAGGAGCAGGGCTGGCGGCTCGAACAAGGGGACATCGAATCCGCGCTGAACGCCGCATCGCAAATTGGCGACGACACGTTGCAGCGTCGGGGCCAAGGCACCGTCGTCCCAGAATCATTCACGCACGGGACCAGCGCGCAGCGCGTGTCTTGGTTCAAACGTGGATTTCAGTCAGGGCAACTCGACAACTGCGACACTTTCCACGCCGGCCAGTTGTGACGACCCGGGAGCTGCAGACGCCACAACCGATCCACGGAGCCCGCGCACAGTCGGGATACGGCGCGGCCACTGTATTTGGGCTCGTGATCGCGCTGTTTTCGATACCCGCGGCAAGTTGAAATCAGGAATTACATCAAGGGACGAAAGCGAGGAAGAAGAACGAAGCGAACAAGACGAGCAGGACGGCGCCCTGCATGATGTACGTTCGACCGGTGCCGAGCGCAATAGCGGTCACCAGTAATGTCAGATCCAGCAATACGAGGTCTTTGGGCGCGAGGCCCAGCGTCAATGGCAGCCGCATTGCTATCGACGCCAGCACCACCACCGGAACCGTAAGGCCGATCGATGCAAGGGCCGACCCAATAGCGAGATTCATGCTGGTCTGCAGCCGATTTGCATGCGCGGCGCGAACCGCCGCAGTCGTCTCCGGAAGTAGTACGAGCATTGCGATGACGATGCCTACCACAGCCCGCGGGGCGCCCAAGGTCTCGACTCCGCGCTCAACTGTCGGGGACAGCATCTTGGCGAGCCCGACCACGGCAAGCAGAGAGGCCACAAGAAGTCCGAAGCTGGCCCAAGCCTGAGCAACCGACGGCGGCGGAGCGTGCACGGATTCGTCGGACGCGCCGTCTGCGGGGAGGAAATAGTCGCGGTGGCGCACGGTTTGGACGAACACGTAGATTGCCCACAGCACCGCTGATACCGCGGCGACGAACTCAAGCTGCGCGTTGTTGTAGGTGCCGTATCCCGTCGTGACCGTGAAATCGGGCAGCTCGAGCACGAGAACCGCCATCACTATCAGCGCCGCCACGCCTCCGCCTGCTCCCTGGATGTTGAAGGTTTGCTCGCGATGCGCGATGCCTCCGACGAGCACGCACAATCCGATTACGCCGGTGCAGATAATCATGACCGCGGCGTAGATCGTATCCCGCGGCAACGTCGCGGCGTCCGCGCCGCCAGCCAACATCATTGACAGCACCAGAGAAGCTTCGATCGCCGTAACTGCGAGTGCCAACACCAGGGTCCCAAACGGCTCGCCGACGCGGTGAGCCACTACCTCTGCGTGGTGAACCGCAGTCAGGACTGCCCCAATGAGGCCGATTCCGCACAGCAGCTCCAGCCACGGCCCGACGCCGACAGCGGCGGCGATCGCGAACAGCACCAGCGCCGCCGCAGGAACCAACCAAGCCCATGCTTTTTTGGCCATAGTCGACCTCGCGGATGCAGGCAACGTGATCGCGCATCCGACTGCGCAATCGCCGGGATCCGTCTCCCGACGTCACGATCTCCGGCCGAGGCGATCAAGTCAAGCCACGTACTGCGGAAGCCTGCCCGCAATGTTGGGGCGACGCACCCGTGCGTTGCACCGAAATCGATTCGGCGTTACACCCCGAACAGCTTCATCTCAACCGTTGGCAACAGACTACAATCAGAAACTCACGCGTGGGAGGGTAAAGTCACGCATAGACGAGGGCTATTTAAGCGTCTCGCCGCGTTACCATTATTCGTCGGTGCGAGCGGCAATGGCGGGACCCGGTACGCTGTCTCTCCGTGGCACTGACGCCGCGCCGTGCCCGCGATGCCTGGCTGCACGCGCATACGGCGATCGACAACACCGTGGTGGCTGTCAGCGTGGGGGACTGACTCCTAGATCCATCAGCAGCATGGTCAGCAGGTAGAGCCGCGGAGTTACGGTATCCAGTTCGAGAAACTCCTGGTCGGAATGAAACCCTCCGCCGACGGGCCCCAGACCGTCCAACGCGGGAATCCCGGCGTCCGCCGCGAGCGCTGACTCCGAGGCTCCTCCATTGCCCCCAGTCAGTAACGTTCGGCCGATACCCGTATAGATTCGCTGCGCCCGCGCAGCGAGTTTGTCGGTAGCGGGATTACTGGGCAGCGGCGGGTAGCCCTCTCCGCGGACCACCGTGACCTTGGTATCGGGGATCACAGTCGTGTCGGCATTCTTGCGCAACACCTGTTCAACGTTATCGAAGCCGGTTTTATCGCGCGCCCGCACGTTGACCTGCGCCGACGCGTCTTCGGGAATGATGTTCGCCCGCGTGCCAGCACTCATAAGGGTGAGATTCGCGGTCAGCCCTGGTCCCGACTTTGGAAATTCATCCAGCCCCGAGATTTGGTGGATCAGCTCCAATGCGGCGTTGCGACCGTCCTGTGGAGCGATTCCCGCGTGCGCGGCGCGGCCCTTGACGTCAATGCGAAAGGTGACGTTGCCTTTGCGCCATACGGTCAGCGTGTCCGGTAGATCTCCCGGCTCCAGGTTGAGCTCCACGTCTGCATCCCTGAGGAGTTTGCTGATGAGGTCTCGCGTTCCGGGCGAGCCCCGCTCTTCCGATGTCTCAATCAGAAACACTATCTTTCCGAAGTTGCTAAAGCGTAGCTCGTGGAGGATCTGAAGCGCGTAAACCCCCTCGACGACGCCGCCCTTTTCATCGGCCACACCCGGGCCATACGCCCGCTTGTCGTCCGAGCGAAAAGGCCGGCGCTGCGCCGTGCCAGGTCCGAACACCGTGTCGATATGAGCGATCACGAGGATCCGACTTTTCCCGTGGCCAGTCAGCGTCGCGACGGTGTTCTCGGGCAGCCCGGGTTCCTCTGCGGGAATGGAGTCAACCGTCATCCCGAGTGCGCTTAGTCGCGCAATTAGTATCGCAGCGGCTTTGCGGCCGCCTTCGATATCGCCCGTTCCCGAATCGACGTTCACGACCTGGCCCAGGAGCTGGAGCTGAGCAGTTCGAGCTGCCTGAGCAGCAGCGAGAACCGCATCTTTCTTCGCAGCCGCAAGCGCACCATGCGCAAGCTCAATAAGCAAAAGCCCGCAAGCCATCGCTAGATCGAGCCTCAATCCTGAAAATTTCACGGTCGCTCCCAATAAGTACCCGCGCTGCCCGCTGCCACATCTCGCGGCGCCCTACCTCAATGGCCCATCAACGATCGTGCGGTGCTGCCAAGATCATACACGCACGCATAGTTCTGCGTGCCGGGCCACGGCGAAGGTGGGAGCCGGGCTTGACATGCAATTGTTTACTTGCCTATACTTCAGGCAAGTAGTTACTTGCGTAACTTATATGACGGAGCGCCGCGACACCGACACGCTCTTCAAGGCCTTGGCAGATCCCAGTCGGCGCAGATTGCTGGACCTGCTGCATGCGCATGACGGCCGCACACTGAACGAGCTGTGCGAGTACTTGGACATGACGCGCCAAGGCGTTACGCAGCACCTGGACGTGCTGGAAACGGCGAACCTTGTCGTTACCGTGCGGCGTGGCCGTGAGAAGTTGCATTTCCTCAACCCAGTGCCGCTGCAAGAGATCTACGAGCGCTGGATTGCCAAGTTCGAGAAGCCACGCCTTAAGGCCCTCTCTGATTTGAAACAGCGCCTGGAGAAAGCCCATGGCTAGGTCGACATTCGTCTACGTAACCTACATCCGCACCACGCCGGAGAGACTGTGGTCAGCGCTGACCGACGACGTCGAGTTCATGAAGCAGTACTGGTTCGGCGTGCACTGCGAGAGCCAGTGGAAACCCGGCGCCTCGTGGAGGATGGTTTACGCTGACGGCCACATCTCCGACGCAGGAGAGATCATCGAGGCCGAGCCGCCGCGGCGCCTAGTCATTGGCTGGCAACATCAGAACAAGGCCGAGCTTAAGGCCGAAGGCGAGTCACGCTGTACGCTGGAGCTTGAACCAATTGGACCGGCCGTTAGGCTCTCGATCACCCACAGCATAGAGCGCGATCCTTCGAAATTCATAACGGCCGTGTCTGGCGGCTGGCCCAAAATTATCTCCAACTTAAAGTCCCTGCTCGAAACCGGGTCCATTGTATTGCTCGAACCCTACCCCGCTGACGGCGCCCGCCCCGGAAAGCAATAAACGATGCGCGTGCAATTCCGCGGGCTGACCGGTGCTCGCGCCGCGTCATCCCGGGACGTGGCCGAGACGGCCATTGCCACACAGATAACAGTACGCACACCACGCGGCTTGCTCGGCTGAGCATTCCGGAACATAGAACACCAGCTCGTGATCCCGCTCAAGCCCGTATCCGCCTTCCGAGAACCGGGCAAGGCGAAATGGCTGTGCCGCGGATATCATCAATTCGTTGAAACTCTCGATCCCGGAAAGCCCACGAAGTCTATAGGCTGCGTCGAATGCTGATTGGCGTGCCCTTCGCTGGTCTGCCAACATTTCGATCTGCTGGCTTAGGACCGAGAACCGCTTTTCCGCCGCGTGGTCGAAAAGCGGATCATCCCGATCGAACATGGCGAAATCGAGGGTGTCCCAGTCGTCCTTGGACAGTCGGCTCTCGGCGAGCCGAAAGAACCGCTCTTCCTCGTCGCGCATGTGTCGCCGGTAGTGATCGGTGAAATCCCGAATCACAGCCCGCGTATTTGACGATCCAGCCTGAGGCTCGCCGCGCAACTGCCGCACCGCCCCAGCGAACGCATCGGTCAGCTCGCCCAGCTGACGGTGCTCGGCGAGCAGATCTCGAAGGCTCGCGCATGATTCCGGGTCTCGTTTGCTCAGCAGCTTATAGACTTGGTCTTCCTTCGGGTGATGACATCGGGCTGGATAGTCGGAGAAATATTCGCACGCGAGGCTCAGCAGTTCTGGGTCCATCGGCCTGTCCGCGTCGCCAGCCGCCAATTGATCCTCGATCAACCCGAGCAGCTTGCTCTGATTTCCATGCTCGAGGCGCAGCAAGAACAGCGTATCGCGCATCTGAATGCCCAATGGGCGAAGGGAAAAAATCTCAGAGCGCCGTTAGTGCGCTCCGCAGGCAACAGCTTACCGCAGAGCACGCCGCCATACGTCCGTGTTATCCGCAGGGACTGGTGTCGAACATAACGCCAGATCCCTGGCGCGCAACGGCAGGTCGCCTAAGGTTCGGCATGGCGCTCCACCTGAGCCTGACCCTGGAGATTCGAAGCCGGCCAATGGGCTAAGTGCGACCTGAGCCGCGCTTTGTCTCCTCGATCGCGGCGATGTCGATCTTCTTCATTCCCATCATCGCTTCGAATGCTCGCTTGGCGGCCGCCCGATCCCGGCTGGTGATCGCCTCTAGCAGCACTCGCGGCGTGATCTGCCAGGATAGTCCCCATCGATCCTTGCACCACCCGCATTGACTTTCGACTCCGCCGTTATCCACGATCGCATGCCAGTAACGGTCGGTTTCGGCCTGATTCTCGGTGATGATCTGAAACGAGAATGCCTCACTATGCTTGAAGACCGGGCCGCCATTGAGGCCGAGGCAGGGCACTCCGACTACCGTGAACTCGACAGTGAGCGCCTGCCCTTGCTTGCCGTCCGGGTAATCACCCGGAGCCGGGTGAACCGCCGCCACGGCGCTGTTAGGGAAGGTCCGAGCGTAGAACCTGGCGGCTTCTTCCGCAGTGCCGTTGTACCAGAGGCAAATTACGTTCCTAGCCATCGTCCACCCCTCCTCGTGCGCGGAGCACATTCGCCCCGACTTTAATGCGATGTAGGCGGTGCGGAACGACGCGACGATGGATTCGCAACATTGATCGCACGATCACCGCGTCGCCCTCACATCGAATGGCCATATGACGCAGCGCGCCTTTTTGGTTTTGCCGCTCGGATGGCGAGGTTCACACATTCTTCGGATTTGCGCTTTCCCGTCGCGACATGCATGCTGGCGCCTGTCGCGATGGCCACAGAACAACACTCACTTTCCCCGCGAATCGAGCTCCGTTCGCAGGAAAGGAATCTAGAGGAATTTGGATATCGCCAGGAGCTGAAACGCTCCCTCGGGCTCGCCTCGCTCGTCGTGTATGGGCTCGTGTTTATTAGCCCGACCTCCCCGATCTCGATCTTCGGTGTCGTTTACAACCTGAGTCGCGGCATGGTGCCGTTGGTGTATGTCGTCGGCTTCATCGCCATGGCATTCACCGCATTCAGCTACGCGATGATGGCGCGCGCCTTCCCGATCGCGGGTTCCGTGTACGCCTACGCGGCTCGTGCGATCGGCGCCCGTGTCGGGTTTCTCACCGGCTGGGGCATGCTGCTTGACTACGTACTGATGCCGGCGCTCGTGTACGTGCTGTGCGCCATTGCAGTTCAGGCAGTCTTTCCCAGCGTGCCGCGCGCCCTCACGATCGTCGTCATCCTGGGCTTCAACACCACGATCAATTTGCTCGGCATCGAAGCTACAGCACGGCTCAATGCGTTCTGGCTAGCCGTGTCGCTCGGCTTTATCGCGCTCTTTGTGATCTTGTCTCTGATAGCCCTCTCCCGCGGCGTAGCCGGCGCGCATCTTTCCTGGTCGCCCCTTCTGCAGCCGACTACGCTTGCGCCGGGTGCGATATTCGCCGCCTTGTCGGTGGCGACGTTCAACTTCCTCGGCTTCGACGGCATAGCCACGTTGGTCGAGGAAGCGCGCGGCGGGGCCGCGGCAGTGGGTCGCGCCACAGTCCTCAGCTTGTGCCTCGCTACCGTGATCTTTGTGGTGATGACCTATCTCGCTTCCCTGTTCGTGCTGGAACGGCCGAGTTTCGCCGCGGGCGAGGCCACGGATGCGGCCATTTACGGTATCGCGGCAACGATCGGTGGGCCGTGGTTTAGGATCGTCGCCTCCTCGAAGGTGCTGTTTGCCGGAACTGCAGCGGCTGCTGCGTCTCAAGTGGCGACGGCGCGACTGCTGTTCAGCATGGCGCGCGACGGTAGGCTGCCGCGGGCGCTAGCCCACGTTCAGGCGCGACGCAGGATTCCGGACCGGGCGATCCTGCTGGTGGGTTTAGTCAACCTCGCGGTCGCGATGCTACTCGCGCACGAACTCGAGCTGTTGGCATCGCTAGTGAATTTCGGCGCGCTGTTTGGATTCTTGATGCTGCATGTTGCGGTCATCGTGCATTACCGGTTGCGGGGTCGGAGCCGAGATTGGCCGCGGCACCTGCTCGTGCCACTCGTCGGATTCCTGATCATCGGCTACGTGCTCATTCACATGGCCACGCCGGCGAAGATCGCCGGTGTAGGCTGGCTCGTGGTCGGTGCCGGTGTGCTCATCGTCTCGACGCGGCGCGGCGCTGTCGCTACGCGCGAACGGACTACCAGCAATGCGCCGTGACCGCCGGCCGGGCGGGCCAGGCTGCCGCGGTAACTTGATTCTCTCATCGTGCGCACTATGGCGACTTCCTCTGTGTGCACCGTTCAGCCGCCGTTGCCGGCGGCAGCCTCGATCGTCGGCGTCAGCTTCGCCATCAAGCCAGTCGCCCCGCTAGCTTAAGCCCGTCGCTCAGGCCCTGAGCCGAAGTTGCGGCTCGCCAGTTATACTCAGCCGATGAGAGTCGGAGCAGCCCTAATTGGGCTAGTTTTAGCCCTGCCGGTTGCGGCCGATCCGGAGCAACTTGGATCGGTTTCCTTCGAAACGACATGCGCTGCCGGCGTCCGCGTGTCGTTCAACCGCGGCGTCGCGTTGCTCCACGACTTTTGGTACGACGCGGCACAGCGACAATTCGAACAGGTCACCGAGTCCGACCCGGCCTGCGCGATGGCACACTGGGGCATCGCGATGAGCGTGTTCCACCAGATCTGGAATCGGCCGGATGATCGAACGTACGCGTTTGGCTGGAAGGAGCTGCAACAGGCGAATTCTCCGGCCGCGAAAAGTGCACGCGAGCGCGAGTACATCGACGCGCTGAGCAGCTTCTATAAACCTGACACCAAAGACTATCAGACGCGCATCGACAACTACGCGGCAGCGATGGCGCGCCTGCACCACGACTATCCGGACGACGTCGATGGTGCGGCATTCGATGCACTCGCCATGATGGCGTCGGTTCCCGTGGGTGACACGAGCCTGGCGCACGAGCGCGGCGCGCTCGAATTGCTGACGCCGTTGTTCGAACGCTTCCCGGATCACCCCGGCCTGGCGCACTACATTATTCACGCGAGCGACTCACCGGCACTGGCGCGGGAGGGATTGGGGGCCGCGCAGGGCTATGGGCGTATCGCCGGTTCGGCGCCTCATGCCGCGCACATGCCTGGGCATATCTTCGCGCGCCTCGGCATGTGGCAAGCCGACATCGACGCCAACCTTGCTTCCGTCGCAGCGTCCCGAGTGGCGGAGCAACGTCATCTGAGCGGCGCGATGGACCAGCTGCACGCCGACGAGTTTCTTCTCTATGCGTACCTGCAGAGCGGTCAGGATGCGCGCGCCAGAGAAATATTAGATTCGGTGCCAGCGCTAATCTCGCGTTTTGATGCCATGCCCGATATGACTCACGACTGGATGAAGGATCAATTTCCATACTATCGTGCAAAGTTTCCGGTTTTTTATGCGCTCGAGCGGCGTGACTGGGAGGCTGCTGCCGCCCTCGAGCCAATCCCGGGCACGCCGCCGGAGTCGGAGACCCTGACTTACTGGGCCCGCATGATCGCCAGCGGCCATCTGCACCGCTCCGAACAGGCGCGCGCCGATGCGGCAACTTATGAGGCCTTGGTAGTGCAAGTGCGAAACGGCAAGCACCCCTATTACGTCGACGGCACGGGCGGGCGCATCGAACGTGGCGAAGCGTTGGCCTGGGTCGCATTCGCCGAAGGTCGACCGGATCAGGCTCTGAAAATAATGCGCGAGAATGCGGACCTCCAGGATCGAGTCGGCCAGGGCGAGGTGGACATTCCTGCACGGGAAATGCTTGCCGACATGCTGTTGGAATCCGCGCAACCACAGGCGGCATTGGTGGAATACGATCGCGCCCTGGAGCTCAGCCCGAAGAGATTCAACGGACTGTTCAACGCCGGCAGGGCCGCGGAGGCGGCCGGGGACCGCGGCAGGGCGCAGAAGTACTATTCCGACCTAATTCAGTCCACAAATGGCGGAACTCAATCTCTGCGTCCTGAAATCGCGCACGCGAAGAGCTATCTTCACCTCGCCGCCGCTGTGATGGGCTCGCGCCGGTCCCAACATTCACTACCCCATGAAAATACGTGAGGTTGTGGCGGCGAGGACCCCTGAGCGCAGGACGTGCTGACGGAACTCAAGTCGCGCGTCTCTGAAAACGGGAACTCAGGGGACCCACATGATTGACGCGCGCACGGGCCAGTCCCTTACTACAAGCAGTCTTGAAGCTGCGGAACAGTATCAGCTGGCTGTTGACCGCGTCCTTGGCTCTGAGACGGGCGCAGCAGAAGCTCTCGATCGGGTTTTGGCGCTGGACAGCAATTTCGCTCTGGCGCTAGCCGCACGCTACATGGTTGCCAAAGACGCTAAGTCAGCGGACGCCGATCACTTCAAAAAGCGTGCGCTCATTGCGGCGGAAGCCGCCCTGCCCTGGGAGCGTACGCATACTCGCGCGCTCTTTGCGCTGCTTGAAGACCCGTATTCCAACCTTGCAGCGACCGAGGCCTACATCGCTGGCAATCCGAGTGACCTGCTGGTCATCTCGCAACTTTGTGGTTACCTGATCTTCTACGGCGGTGCGCGCAAGCTCGAGCGCGTTCTACGCATTATGGAATCGGTCGATCCTAGTTTGCATGACGATTGGGCATGTCTCGCACGCCTCGGGTTTGCGGCCAGCGAGGCCGGCGATCGGAACCGCCGTCGCGTCCTTGTCGAGCGAGCACTGCGGCAGCGGCCGCGGGCGCCCTACGTCATCCACAGCTACGCTCACGTACTGCACGATCAGGGCAAGCCTCAAGAGTCGCTGGAGTTGCTGGGTAGCTGGCTAAACGAACACCGCGAGTCGGCAGAAGGCGGCGCCATGTATGGTCATGTTCAGTGGCATCTGGCGCTGGCGGAGTGGCAGATGGGGTTGGCCGAGCAGGCATGGCGGCGTTACGAGCGCTACTGCGCACCCGAGACCACTCGCTGTGGCCCGGTGCTGACCCTGGCCGACTGCGGCGGTTTTCTATTCCGCGAATATCTGCGAACCGGATCTACCCGTCCGGTGTCGAGCGCAGTTTCTGCATTGTCCGAGCGATTCGGCTCCATGCTTTCGCATCCGTTCATAGCGCTGCATCTCGCCGGTATTCACGCATCCGCCGGCGATCTCGCCTCACTAGAGCGAAGCAGGGCCGCAATTGCGACCACGGAGCCCAGCGACCAGACGCGGCTCTCACTCTGTCTCGTTGATGCGGTCGGCCAATTTGCCAAGGTGCGGTACGCCGATGTCGCCGAACGATTGAAATTAGTATCAGTAGATCAGCGCATCAGCGTCGGGGGAAGTCGTGTTGAGCGCATTCTGATTGATCTGCTTGAGGCTAGAGCAGTTGAGCTGGCTGCATAGCTGTGTTGCGCCGCGTCGGGCAAGCCGAGGGGAGCGCCATGCACCCGATCACCGTGCGAATGATGCGGTTCGATTTACCAAGCCCCGACGAATTTGATCCACTGTGCGTCGCAGGCAGTTCGGTATTGTCGTACACCCATCTCGCCATGGGGTTGTACGTCGCGTACCTGGAACCGTTTTTCGTTAAGTCGCTGCGCCGGGTGATGGACCAGATCCGCGATGAGGCGCTGCGCGAGGACGTTGATCGCTTCTCGCGCCAGGAGGCCCAGCACTATCGGCGGCACGTGGATTTCAACAGGACCATATTCGCGCGCGGCTATCCGGGATTGGAACAGCGGGTGGAAAGGCTGAAGCAGGATTTCGACGGATTCCTAGCCAACAAGACCGACCGTTTCCGCATCGGTTATATCGAGGGGTTCGAGTCCTACACCACGCAGTTCGCGCTTCGCGTCCTCGCGAGCGGACTGTATGACCATCATCGTACTGCGCGCCAGGTCGGCAATCTCTTCAAGTGGCACATGCTTGAGGAGGTCGAACACCGCAATGTCGCGTTTGACATCTATAATCATCTCTATGGTGACTACCTCTATCGGGCGAGCATGTGCTGGTTGTCACAGCACCACATGTTCCGGTTCCTGGCCGACTGCGCGCAGCTCATGTCGTCGGCCGATCTGGCGCGCCATAACGAACGTTGCCGCATCACCGTAAGGCAGAAGGTACTGATAGCAACTAGCCGGCTTGGCATGCGTGCACGCACGATGCTCCCCGGCTACACGCCTCACAAGCTTGCTGTTCCGCCGGACATCGCCAAGCTTTCCGCTCACTTCACGCAGCTTGCGCGAAGCATTCATTAGCGCTGCGGGGATTGGGCTTTCTTCTAGCCCGCGGTACTGCAAGCCCGAGCCGGGCTCCGCTGCCGCCTCCTGGATCCGGCGGATAGCGGTCTTCTCCCGATTCCAGCCTCGCTACGGGCACCTATACGTCAAAGCTCCGAGGAACTCAGCCTGACGTCAGCATTGCGCCATGCTTTGTCGAACTCGGCAGCGACAGATTCGGCTTCCGCGCGCTTGCCTTGTGCCTCAAGCGCCGCGCGAAGCCCACAAAGCGCCCAACCATTAGCCGGGTTCTGGACCAAGTCCTCCCGATAGACGGCTTCGGCTTCTCGTGCGGCGGCCGACCGTATTAGCGCCGCACCGAGCGCATGGCGTGTCGGAACAAACCAGTTCTTCGGTTCGTCGTAGGCGATCCGATCCTCAGCCGCCACAGCCTTCCGCAACCACTCGATTTCGTCTTGCCGGCGGCGCTCAGCAAACGCGATCCGTGCTTCGATCATCGCTGATGCAATGTTCAGCACATCCTTCAGCTGGTTCTGACCGGCCATCGCGTCGGCAGGCAGTCCATCAACAAGTGCATTAAGCGAGATGAGCGACGCTCGCGCATCTGCGGCGTGACCGGTCGCCGCCTGGGCCATGGCGCGCCCGTACAGGTATCCGCCGAGCAGTCCAGGAAGCCGCCTGTCCGGCGCGGGCGTAGTCAGCAGGTCGTCCCAGAGGCCGAAGCGAACGCGGGCAGTGTAGTACTCGGCGACGTACCAATCCGTACCTGGCATCTCAAGCAGCATCGAGTTGGATATCGCCGCCCTGGAGCGGTTGACTGCATTGATCGTTTCGGCCTTGCGACCTTCCATTGCCGCGGAATACGCCAGGAATTGATAGTTATGCGCGGTGTACATGACGGGGTAGTAGTCGGGGGGTGTCGTCATCGCGTCATAGTTCTCGTCGGCCTTTGCGGCGCGGCGGTTTGCTTCAGCCGCGTCCTCGTAGCGGCCGATGCGCTGAAAAATGTGTGCCGGCATATGAACGAGGTGGCCAGCGCCGGGCACGAGATCACGCAGGCGCTCGGCGGATGCGAGGGCCTTCTCCGGGTGGGGCGAGGCTTCCATGGCGTGCACGTAATAATGGTTCGCGCCCGGGTGCTGGGGGTCTCGCGCCAAGACTGCCTCGAGCGTGGCGACGATTTCAGCTGTGCCGGGAGCGGCTGCTCCGTCAGGCGTCCACAGCTTCCAAGCGTGCAGATTCATCATGGATTCTGCATAAAGGGTCTGCACGTCGAGATCGTCTGGGAAGCGCTGCGCAACCTCCTTCATAGCCGTCGCGTACTCCGTCAATATCGGTAGCGTGCTCGCAGGGTCCAACGGCCTTGCATTGGGGTATCGCTTGCCAAGCGCGCTTATTAGCGCCTGCTCAACGGGAGAAGCCCGAGCCGCTTCTGATTCGGCTCGTTGCAGGGCATCGAATGCGACTGCTGCGCGCTCCGCGCTTAGGAACGGAAGGTTGTAGTTAGGCCCAACGGTCAGGGAAACACCCCAATAGCAGACGGCGCAATGAGGATCGAGCACTGCGGCTTTCGCGAACGAGCGCGTGGCTTCATCATGATTGAAACCCCACATCAGAGTGATGCCTTGATCGAAGTAGCGCTGCGCGTCGCTGGATGACGTCGTGACCGCTCGGTGAACGCTCCCGAGTCCCTCAAATAACATCGCGCCTTGCGCCCATGCCGCGATAGTCACCGGTAGGTGGATCATTCCCTGCGCGGCCGACTGTTCGGCCGGTTCGGAAGGCGATGACGGTGCACTCGCGCGATTACAGGCGGCCAGAAATGCGACTGACACAGACGTGACCGCAATCACGAGGAAGCGCAAGTCATTCTCCATGTGTCTGTGCGTTGCTGCTGATGGTACGCCCGCTACCTGGAAGCGCCGCTAGATTCCTGCGCTTACTGGCTCGGTAGGCATCTACCGGCCGACTTTCAGTCGAGCTCGACGCAACTCTGCCCGTGGACCAACAGGCCGTCACATTTGCACCGATCATTCCGACAACCCACAGGGGTCGCGGCGGCATACCATCCCCAGCTCGGTGACGACCCCATGACCCGACTCGGCAGAACAACGGCCAGAGTTATGACGCAAAGTTCGATGGCAAGGAGTATCCGGTCGCCGGCGATCCAGGCAAGGCCGTGTCGCTCAATAAAGTCGAAGAAGCTGCGGTCGAGGAGACCGGAACGCGATCGCGGTTATCGACAAAGATATTGCGCCCGGACAGATGGCCACTTGCAAGCTAGAAAAGCACTGGTGAGGGGTGACACGCGAAGAGAACCCCGAGCTCCGCATCTCCCGGGTTGAATCGATATAAAACGGCAGCCCAACTGTCGTCCATCAGGTATTGCAAGCCTGATTCAACTTGCAACACCGCGAGGGCAAGTGGACTATTTCCGAGCGACCGCCGTGCCTGGGCGCTCGCCAAACGCAGCCAATGCCGCATCCGTCGCGATCTCTTTTCCCGCGGCATCCACGTAGTGAATGTCAGCCGGGCCGTCGATCATGCGATACCAAGTACAGTCGTCCTTACACGTCAACTGATGCACGTGATTGGCGGGAATATATGCGTACATCCCCGCACTCACAGTTTGTGGCTGCTCGCCTTTCATCTGAAGCTGAGCCGTTCCGCTGGTGAATATCCCCTGCTCGTTCGCCGTATGCCAGTGATTAGGCACGACGCATCCGCCACTCATTTTCACCAGCATGACCGAACCGGAAGCTTTTGGATCGCCGCGCACAACGGTGTAGTTGAAGCAATCAGGTACGTTCGGTGCGGACGCCAACCTTGCCCCTTCAGGCCCCGCGATTACCGGTTGCTGCATACCCGTTGATTTCGTTGACTGAGTTTGCTGCACCGGCTGCTGTGCCAATGCGCCGCCAACAATCAACACTAGGAGCGTGAGTAATACCAGCCTGATTCGCATGGGGTGACCCTCCTCGGTTGTCGACATTGATTCCGCGGACAAATCAAGTCTTCTAAGGTCGAAGTGCCAATGGAATTCCGGCAGATGTCAACGCTGGAACCACGCTTCGTTTCCTGCAGCAATAGTGGATTCTAGGCTAAGCGTTCAGCGGTAAACCAACCGTGGCGCCGGTAGTGGTGTGCACCCGAAATAGCGAACAGCCATCGGCTCGCTCACTGCGTCTCGGCACGTCCCTATTCGGTCCCACCACGATAATGGCGTCGCCGCTGAGCGCCATCGCGTGGGCGGTGCTCCGGCGGGCATCCTGTGTGTGAATCCTGCCCTGAAGCAGAACCAGCGTTGCTGGCGAATCGGCTGCGAATGCAATCGCCGACACCCCGAGCGATAGAAAAATTCCGATGATCGCCAGGGCCACCTTCATCGCTTGTCCCCCACTCACGCCACTAGGAGTTTACATCGCTAGGCAACGCGGCGCGCCCGTTAGGGCGCATCGTCACGGTTTGACGCTATCTCCTGGAATTCGAAGGCCTACGGCCTTCTACACCGCACGGGAGCGAGGCGTTGAATCTGCAAGCACGACGATCCAGCGGTAGACAGGCTCGAAGTGCGGCGCCGACGATTCGATCGCTTCCGGCCCAGGAGCCGCCTGACGCTCAAGCTCGGCGCATACCCCGATCCTGCGGGTGTTTTCGAGGCGGATCGTCACGGTACAGCAGAAGCGATTACGCAGCTTGGAGCGTAATCACTCTGCCGCGCAGTGCTCGTCGGCACGGCATCAGCGTGAGCCCGATCGATCCGAAGGCGTTAGCGCAAGTCAATCGAACAGGCTCTTCACCACGGACTATCCTAGCCCTCGGTCGACGGTAGAATTCCGGTAGACGTCGGCGATTAGGACTGCCTGTATTTCCCTGCAGAAAACGGCTGATCGGAGTATGCGCCACCTAGAGTGTTTCGTGCTCCTTGCATTCCTCTGTGGCTGCGCGGCGATGAAACCGCCCAGCGGTCATGATCGCGAGTATCCCCAAGACTGGCCGCCTGAAGTCGGTCTGGGCGATGAATGCAAGAAGCTGAATGGCAGCTACGAGAACGATGGGGTCTACGTCGACGCCAAGGGATTCGCTCGCGCCGTGAAAATGACGGACCTGTTCTTGGGCCAGGACGTCCGGGAAGCGCGGCGGGTATCACTGCTCGTATCCACGACCAAGCGGGATCAGCACAACGATACCTTCGCTGCTCTCAAGCTAGTCGTTCCTGCTCCAAGTCATGACCTTGAGCGCCAGGTGGAAAGCTATTGCGTGCGAGGACAGCTCTACTTTCTTGCGTCGACTGGAAGCAGCGGGCTGCCCTACGTGTACTTTGAGGGCCACCAAATGAACGCTTGGCTGAGCGTCGACTCCGACGGCTATCTGATAGTCAAGATTGGGAAATACGGCGCTGGCCTCGCATTCGCAGTACCGTTCGGCTGGGAGACCGTTGCCTGGGCGCGCTTCAAGTCCGTAACGCAATGATCGTGGCAGCCCGAGAAGAGGTAGCCGTCTGACCGAACCGAGCCGCCGCCCGGAGGATGGACGATTCAGCTTTACGCCACCGGGCGAAGGGGTTGAGGCCAGCCACGGAGCAGAGGATTTCACCGCAAGAATCGGCGCTGAATTCGTGGATCACTGGAACAAAGATCCGCTAGCCAATGAAGTGCCACAAAGACCCGCGGTCCCTTCTCGGCCTATTGCGGTCATTGGTCGCCGCCAATAGATACAGTCATCTTAGCGGGCGTTGCTGCGCGAGGAGCTATCACTGTGAGACGTGCGTCTGAATTCGGCCTCAGCCAATGGAACCATGTCGGTGGGGCCGTGTCGCTGCTCGTCGTACTGTCGGTCGTAGGATGCACAACGGCACCACATGCCTACGAGAGCGGGCCGGCTCCCGGCGTGCGCCTGGAACCGAGCATTGAGATTCTGAACATGCATGGACGCTTCCTGGATGGCCGTCAGGTCATCGCAATGCCGGACGGCAGCATCCACGTCTTTCTGGCGGTCACCCATGATGAGCAGGTCCTGGATCTCCTCGTACATCGGGACGGCTCGGTTGAGCGGCGCACGGTAGCTCCCCGCCCACCAGGAAATGTCCGATTCCTCGACGCCGCACTGGATGCGGCAGGCAATCTGCATGCTCTCATTGGCGGCGACCATTGGGTGCTCGAAGCCGACGGCTGGCGCAGGTCCACGGCTACGCCTTGGTCCGCGGCGGGCGTCGGACCTAGCGGCGCTCGCTTCGTTCCGGGTGCCCCGAGGTTGACATGGTGCTTCCAAGTCAAAGGTGGCGAGGTGCATGCACCGGGAAGATGGGACTGGGAGGTCATCGGAGCGGCCGGAGCACCCCCGGGCTTCTTCGTGTATCCCTGGTACTCCCACGGGTCCCGGGCAGTGCTCGTATCGGAGACCACGAGCGGATTCGGGCCTTGGGTTGTGCTCGAGCTTGAGGGACAGTTCGACACGATTGCAGCTGGTGTCGCTTCCGATTCCCGAGGGAATGTTGCCGTCGCATACGAACGTTCGCGACCGGGGCTGCACTGGCCGCCATTTGGAGAGTTGTGGTATGCACGAATTCCCGCTGAGATGCTTCAGGGCGAGGGGACCGCTGAACCGAACGGCCCTCCTGGTTCCCCAAGGCGAATTCGCTTGGCGTCGTTCAGCGGCGGACAGAAGGTGCTGGAGCCAGGAACGCCGCTAGAGAATGCCGGCTTCTATTACCCGATCGCGGTCGATCCAGAAAGTGGCCTCGCGCTGATCTACCCGTCCATCACTGTCAGCGGTAACAAATTTGGCGGCTCGAGGCGATACTTCAATGGTTCCCGGGTGGACGACTTGCTCTCGACTGATCTCGGCGATCCATTGTCTGTTTTTGTTCCGGCCGGGGGAGACGAGTTTCACATGGTCGGGCAAATGGGTGGTAAAGCGTACCGCGGAGACTTGGTCTACATGCTCTTCTCACATGGCGCCTGGTCGTCGCCGGTTGTGCTCGAGGCTGCAAAGCACGAGCTGCGGCCCATGCTCGTCGCGACGGCCAACGGTGCGGCGGTCGCGGTGTGGCTCAAAGGCGACGCCATTGTTGCGCAGTGGATCGTCCCCAAGGACGGACGACGCTCGTCTGAGTAGCGGGAGCCCGGACCGGCGATGGCTCGGTTGCTGTTGAGCACCGATGACAGCATGGCCGCGCCCTGCTCCCTGAACGCGTACGGCGCATAGCGTCGACCGCCACGACCAGCTTTTGAGGTCACAGATTGTGATCTCAAAGCCGCCCACTCCGCCGCCGACAGCTCAAACATGAAGTCCGGCGGGAAGCGCTCTAAATTACGTTTGACGGCCTGCAGCAGGCTCCGGGTCTCGACGCCGTAGAGCCGGGCCAAGTGCTCATCCAGCAGGACCCGCTGGCGCCGGACAACTAGGATGAACTGACCAACTCGGTCGGCAGCGCTCGCGATATTGGGTGACCTTGCTGGCATCCATGGTTACGTTGGCCGCTACGCGCGGCAGTTGAGTCATGAGGCAAGACGCAGCTTGGCGACCGTGGCACGAGGATTACACGCTGTCGGGAGGGACTCCAGGCGGAATTTCTATCGCAGTTCTTCAGATTCGCGCCGGATTGAGCACCTTCACGGTTTCCCGCACACGAACCGCGCTTGCCCGCGGATTATCCTTGGCCGCGGTCGACGGTAGAATTCCGGTAGACGCCAGTGTCGATATGACGCCGGATTTTTCTGCAGAACCACGCAGAATCTTGGCTGAAGACGCCGCTAACCAGCGGATTTCCCGCTGGAACCCCCGCTGTAGCTCCGACTATGCCTTCTCCCCTACCGGTAACTCCGCGATTTTGAAGGGGACCCCACACCCTCCTATCCCGCAATACCCGTTCGGATTCTTCGCCAGATATTGCTGGTGATAGTCTCCCCGGAGGCGGGGAAACCCACGAAATCCGCGGTGTTACATGCTCGCTAGGTCTCTACCGGTCGACTTTCAGTCGACGTCAGCGCCGAATCAGCGGTAGACCGTCGGGCGTCAGCTGCTACTTGAACCAGTCAAGCATATGCATGTCGAGATCGACGAGCCGGCGACTCAGAAGCTCGTCGTCCCGATTTGCGTTTGCGAACGCAACCACAACGACGCCAGACGCGCGATCGAAATAGGCGGCCGTGCAGTACCCGCGGTCCTGCCCGTCGTGCCCCCACACAAGGTGATCGTCCAGGTCCCTCGCCCCCATGAGAGCCAGTCCTTGCTGGTACCCGAAAATGCTGAAGTAACCTGTATGCGTGGTCAGTAGGTCAACGCTAGACGGTTCCAGAACCTTTGCGCCGTCCAGGGCGCCATGATTTAGGAACATCAGGAGCAACCGCGCAAACTGGGTCGCACTTGTAAACAATCCACCAGACGGCGGATCCGGAATGCCCATCTGGTCGTCCATCACGGTGCGCCCATCGGGGAGATGTGCATACGCAACCCGAGCAGACGCAAAGTGCCACTTACCGTCAACACCAAGGGTGCGCCCGTACCCTACCGAAAGCTTGTCAGCCGGTATTTTTCGCAGCGAGTACGCCGACTCCTTCATTTGAAGCGGCACGAGAATGGCGTCGTGCACGTACTCCGCGAACGGCTGTTTGACCACCCGGGCAAGCGCGTACCCGACCACATCGAAGGCGTTGTCGCTGTAGATACGCTCGGTGCCTGGCCTACCCGCCCTAAATGAATCGGCACGAAAATATCGGCCGCCCGGGATGAACATCCCCTCCACATACTCTTCCAATGTGATCGGGTTGTCGTCGCCGTAGAAGTACACGGAGTCTTCGACGCTCTGATCGACGTCAATGCTCGAGGTATGGGTGAGCAGCATTCGCCACGTAATTGGGACGTCCGGCCATTTGGGGTTCCGGATCGCAAAGGGCAAGTACTTGTTGATGTCGTCATCCAGCGAAATGCGGCCCTTTTCGACCTGCTGCATCACGGCCGTTACCGTAATCATTTTGGCGACCGAGGCACTGAATAGCAGCGAGTCATCGCGCATCGATTTGCGCGGTCCGGGCGGCGCAAGGACGGAATACCCATAGCTGTGGTGCCAGACGACTTTGCCGTTCTTGATTACGACGGTCTGGAGACCTGGAATCCCGCCGCCTCGCATCGTCTCCAGTATGAACGAGCTCTTTTCCCTGTCCGATGGAACTCGAGGCGCAGAGAGCGTGTCGTTCTGCGGCGCCGCGTACGCCGTTGCGGAGGTGACCGCGACTGTCACAAGGGCATACGCCAGGTGCAGCGCGTCTCCCCAAACCCGATAGCGCCTACGCATGTGGACTCCCCTTCGTTCCCGTCTTCAACCGGCACGGCTCAGCACTGCGCCGAGTGCGGGCATGAACGCGATCTTACGGATTTCGAAGTACTACGCCGTTCTAGAGCGCGGCGGTCGCGAAACGTAAGACTCTGCTGCGACGATGGTCACGATCGTGAGCGCTTCGCCGCGGACTATTCTACGACCAGTTCACCGGTAGACTTCCGGTAGACGTTGCCGTCGAGAACAGACGCAGTTTTTCTTCAGAGAGACGCAGCTCTTCGAGGTTGTCAGCTGGTAACCCTCTGGTTCCCCCGAGGAACCACCGGCTAACGAGCGACTACGCCTTCTCCCCCACCTGTAACTCCGCAATTTTGAAGGGCACCCCACACCCTCCTATACCGCAATACCCATCCGGATTCTTCGCGAGATATTGCTGGTGATAGTCTCCCCGGAAGGTGGAAATCCCACAAGAACCCCGGCGTTACGGTGCCGCTGATCGTCTACCGGTCGACTTTCAGTAGACGTTGACGTCGATCCAGCGGTAGACCTGCTCAGCTTTTCCCAGGCTGTCCGCTCAACGGTTCAAGAATGGCAACGCTGGCGCGTTCCAGCTCAGAGTGTCACTGCTCGCTCGTCGCGCCCATGAACGAAGGCTTTGGCCGACCGTTTGCGAAGCCAAATGTAAACTCCCGTGATGGACAGCGCCGCTACTACTAACCCCAAAACGCAGACCAACAGCCGGTAGAACAGCGAATCACGAATATCGGCAAAATGTAGCGCCCGGAGCCAGAGGCCCACAAGATTGCCGCTGGGTTGCTGGCGAGGGGTATCGACGCTTACGAGCTCGCCGGTGTCACCGTCGAGCCAAAGCGAAGTCGCCCACCCGTTGGCCTCGATGTTGGCATCGCTGGCGACGGCGTAGGTGTAGACACCAAATTCCGCGATGTATGCCATGCCATACGGCCGAAGGACCTTAAATCTGTCGTGCGCAGCAACGCGCTCCATCAACTTCGCGCCACGCCGTTCAGCATCCTGCCACGTGAGACGTGGTACCGGATTTGGATGCAGCGGCAACCCCTTCAGCAATTCGAAGTCCGATCGGTAGTCAAACAGCTTACCGGTCACCGGTTCGTACACGGCTGGGAGATTAAACATCACGCTCGACCAACCCAAGACGAACAACAAAGGCCAGAGCCAAAGACCACTGGCGCGGTGGATGTCGTGATTCACCCGAATTGCGCTCGCCGGATACTTCACTGACCATGCAGGCTTCCAGCGGCGAAGGAAACCGCTAACCGTGAGGGGCAGGGTCAAGTAGAAACCCGTGAAACAGTCGAGCGTCCAGGCAAGCGCGACGATCCCGAGCACCAATGTCCCTGCCTCGCCCAGTGCAAGATTCATATGGAGCTGATAAATAAACGGCACGAGATTGAGGCGCCCCTGTGACAAATCTCCGTCGCGCCGACGTCCCAGTTCCCGGCCCGTCCACGGGTCCAGAAAGAGATGGTCGTACGCGAGGGGCGCCGAGCCGGCCACGCTTGGCTTGATCCGTGGCAACATCCTCATCACGGCTTGGCGATCGTCCACCCAGAAGTACCCTACGCGCGCCTCGGGCGCCAGAACCTCGGCGCGCTCAGCAAGCGTCGCCAGCGGGAGGGGCGGAGAGTCCGGGCGATGCGCAATAAATAGCTGCGGCGCAACCAGTTCTTCTAGTGAACGCCGATACGCGAGCAAGCTCCCGGTAATTCCCTCCAACAGCAGAAAGCCGGCCATCAGAAGACCAACCCACCGGTGTAGCCACACGAATTGCGCACGTGCCATTGGGCACACCTAGAATTGAGCGCTGATCTGGGCCAGCAAGGTTCGCGGATCTCCGTATAGACGGCGGTCGTAGCCGTAAACGTTGCCAGCGTAGGCATATGTCGCGCCTGGCTGTGGGTTGTTAAGAGATATGTAACTAAAGTAGCGGCGGTCCAGTAAGTTCGCTGCGTTGAGTTGCAGCATCCACTGGATTCGCTCTGTTGTGAACCGATATGCCACCATGGCATTCAGCGTCACGAACCCCGGGAGCTGTGTGTAGTCGCTCGTCTGCGGGGCCAGCACTCCCGTGTAATTGAGAGCTGGTGTTGGCCCCTGGGCATTGGCGCCGACGCCGAACCGGAATCCTCCGTCGGCCGTAGGCGCGGTATCGTAGGTAGTCCACAGGTTACCGATCAGCCGCGGTGTCTCCTGCCACTGCGTGCCCGGGGGGTTCCCGGGATCGTTGCTCTCGAGAATCCGGGCATCGATGTCAGAGAAGTTGACAACCACGTTCCAGCCACGGGCGAGCTCGCCCTGCAGGTCGAACTCGACCCCCTTGCTTCGGACTTTGCCCGTCACGAGGAAGAACCCGGGATTGTTCGGGTCCGGCGTCGGGATGTTGGTCTTGGTAAGATCGTAGACTGCGATGGTCGAGGAGATCCGCTCGTCGGCACTCGCGAACTTGACGCCCAGCTCGTACTGCGTGGCGCCCGTTGGCGGGGCGAGACCGCCGCCAGTGATCGGGTAGCCGTTGCTGGGTCCCCAGTTCTCAGCGTAGTTGGCGTAGACGCTGACCCAGTTCAACGGGCGCCAGAGAAGCCCGACGCGAGGCGTCACTTTGTCGCCGCTGATTGGTGTCGAAGTGAGCGAGTCCAGCGTCTGGCCCGAGTAGTTGGACGCATAGACGTGCTGGTAGCGAACGCCAGCGAGGAGAAACCAGTCGTCCGGCAGGGCTACCTGATCCTGCAGGTAGGCACCCCAGCTGACCGTCGGACCGGTTCCGGCAGCGAGCGGTTGCGGTGCCCCGAAAGGCGTGCCAGGGTGAACCGGGTCGAAGAGACTGATTAACGAGTCAACCGTCGGATCCAAGACAAAGCTCGGATTGGACGTGGTTAGCACGTATCTCGAATTGAAGCGATACCAGTCGCCTCCGAAGAGGAGCGTATGTGCCGCAGGACCCGTCGAGAAGTGTCCGGTCAGATCGAAGTAAGTCGCGTAAGTATCGTCGTGTGTATTGAACGGTACCTCGACGCGGTACACCGCAGGGGCACTCGCAGGATTGCTGGGGTCGCCGGGCCCTATCCCATCAAAGGTCGTCACCTGTGGCCCGCTTGAGTGGACCAGATTTGCGAGAAATTGCTGCTTGATCGTCCAACCGGGACTGAACTGGTATGACCAGTTCAGCCCGCCGAGATCCGTCTGTTCGCTCATCGTTGAGCGCTCGCCGAAGTTCTGGCTCGGATCGTTGAAGAGCGGTACGAACTGTCCACTTGGGGCTTGAATGAGGGGAAAGATCGCGTAGTTGCCGTTAAAATTCGAATCCTTGTGCTCGTACTCGAGGGTGACCTGGGCCGCATCGCCGATCAGCAGCTTGAGCGTCGGCGCGATGAACAAGTCGCGGTGGAAGCCGAGATCTTCGATCGAGTTGCCGGTGTCGTACGAACCATCGATCCGGTACAGCAGCGTGCTCGCCGAGTTGAGCGGGCCCGTCGCATCAACCACCGCTCGGTATAGCTCATAGGAGCCGAACTGCTGCCCGATCGAGTACGACGGCGTCGCCTGCGGCTGCTTTGTGACGATGTTCACTACTCCACCGGGCTCGACGGCACCATAGAGGATGGCCGCGGGTCCCTTCAGCACCTCGACACTTTCTACGTTCGCCATTTGCTGTGTGTAGAACTCGGTATCGCCACCGACGCTGTCGATCCGCACGCCATTTCGCAGGTGGGAATCCGTCGCGAAACCCCGGAGCACCACGGCGTCAAAGGCATTGCCGAAGCTCGTGTCGCCACCACTGGTGAAGGCGACACCGCTCACGTTACGAAGTGCCTGGTCAATGCGCGTGACCTGCTGATCGACCAACACCTGCTGCGTCACTACTTGGATGTTCAGCGGCGTCTCGAGGATTGGGGTATCGGTCTTCGTCCCAGTACTCGCGTTGGGGACTGTGTAGTCACCCTCAACCGTCTCGCGAACGGTCAATTTAGGGAGTTCGGTCGTCGATTGTGGCTCGTCCGCATTTGCGACGAGGGGCGTCACGCCGCAGCAAAACACCGCGAGCGGGGCGCAGTACCGAAAAGCGTTCACGATCGGGCTCTCCCAAATAGTTGTGAGTTTCGTTCGGCGTTGTCTCAGTGAGGCTGCAGCACGAAGTCGAGACTCTGCATAGCCACAGCGCGAACGGGCTTGCCATCGTGCCGCGCGGGTCGGCAGCGCCACGACTCGATCGCCGTGCGCGCCGCCTCATCAAGGCGAGGGGAGCCACTGCTGCTGACGATCGTGACGTGATCGATCCGTCCGTTCTCGTCGAGCTCGACACGAAGCCGAACCTCTCCCTGCTCGCGCTGGCGTTTTGCCAGTGGCGGGTAGCGGGGCGGAGTGCGTTCAGGACACTGCACTACCAGTTCTGTGCTAACGCTTTCACTGGTCGCTTGGACCGGCACTGGCATCGCGGGATGATTGGACGCACTCGGTGCTGGAATCTCGTTTTCGAGAGGAATCTCGATGGTAGGAACGTCTACAAGAACGGCGGGCATGGGCGCGACGAGACGCACGGGCATTGGTTCCGGTGGCTTCTCCTCGCGCAGGGGCGCGGGTTCCATTAGCAGCGCGACCGTCAGCGCCGATTCCTCCTGGCGCGGGAGCTTTACGCGCTCAAACCAGACCGCCGCCAGCGCGAGCAGATGAAGCAGCACGACTATGGTGAAAACAAAGGCATACCTCACGTTTACCCATTGGACTGAATTGCGGCTGGGGGGCCGCCAGAAACCTTCCCGCAATGGCTGACGAGGCACCTTCAGGCGTCCTTGGATCTGTCACCCACTCGCGCCGTCATCACTGAGACCCCGGACCACCACGTCCGCTGAGACACGCGCGCCTGACTTGAACGTCAGCCCGAGACGCAGATGCTGGCCCGCAACCAGCGGACTCTTGAGGCCAAGAAGCATCACATGCAGCGATTCGGGTGCGAACCGGATCTCGCCATGCGCCGGCAGCGCAAGCTCCGCAACCGGTCTCATATGCATCACGCCGCCCTCGAGCGTGCTTGAGTGCATCTCGACGCTCTCCGCGACCGGGCAGTCGATGCGGACGAGAGTGTCGGCGGGCCCGGAGTTTCGGATCAGGAGGTAGGCCGCACCGATAGAGATGCCAGGCGGTGTGGCACGAGCCCATGCGCCTGAAACCTGGATCGGCACTTGCGTAATCGCCTGGGCTGCTCCGAGCACCGGTAGCAGCGTTGCCGCGAGCCCCAGAAACACGAGAGCGATGGCCGAGAAACGGCCGATCATCCGTCCGTTCCGCTTGAATTGAATCCCAGGAATCATGAAGCGGTCCTCCCAGCTCGCTGGCCTTGAGCGACGGCAGCGCCCATCACGGCCACACGAACAACGCACGTGCTTTGTGGCCACGGTATTGAGGAACCGTGGAACCGCGACGGCAAAATCACTGGGCGCACCTTCTGTGCGCCGCTCAACTAGTGGTTAGGTCAACCAGTTGCGTCGTCAGGCGAGGGAGGGTGGCCCGCGAGGGAGCCGAGTGGGCACGATCGTGTCGCGAGGGACGAAAGGCAGGGATGGGAGATCGATGTGCCGAGCAACGGCGGGAACGACGGCAATAGAGACGGCAGCGTGACTGCTCGCCATAGTGGTCGCCGCGGCCGCGAAGGGACAGATGCCTGAGTGCTCGTGCTCGGGTGAACCGCCACCCTTTGAAGAGTGGCCGGCGCGGTGCGCCATGTCCATGCCGGACATGTCCATCCCCATGGCGGACATGTCGTGTTCCATTGTGGGGGTAGCTTTGGCTCCGGATGCATGGATGAAGCCATCACAGACCACCAAGCCGCCCGGCCCTGGCATAAATCCAACCGGAATCAAGGCACGGGATAAGAACCCCACCAGCAGCAACCCCACCAGCGCTGGATTCTGGGCTAACCTGAGTGCCGTGCGGTTTTTCACGTCGCCAGCTTAATGGAGTGACCTGCGCTTTTCCATGTAGGTCGATAACCCCCAGGTCGCGCGTCCCGTCGTTTACTGTTTCCCTACCGGCGCCGGTCGAGCCGCCGGCAAGCCGTCTCTGCCCGTGCTTTCTTCTAGCCCAGATATTTGTCTATACAGTCGCAGGCGCAGAGCCTTGCCGTTCCAGACTGCCGTTCATGCGATCAGGCTACGTCCTTGCCATCCAAGCGTTGACGCAACGTCGTCAACACTCGGTGCGCGATCTCAATGTCCTTAACCGCTAACCCCTGAGCGAGTCGATTCACCCAGGGTCCCTGTAAGCGCATAGCCGACTCAAATGTCTGCTTGCCCTTGTCGGTCAAGACGACGAGTTGAGCGCGTCGGTGATGCGGATTGGTTTGAAACACGACGAGTCCAGCCTCCTTCAAGTCGTTGATGATTCTCTGCACGTTCTGGCGATTGGCACCCATGTCGCGTGCCAGCCAAGCAACCGGCTGCGGGCGCACCGCGTAGGCGATTGCACCAAGCACCTGCCAGCGGGCACTGGTCAATCCAAGCCCGTCGACCAATCGATCGCCCACAGTCAGCAGCAGGTTGTTCACCCGGAAAAGATTGAGGATGAGGTCAGTTGCGGCCTGGCCAGCTGGGCTTTGTTTTTTGCTGCTTTGCGGCATAAAGGCGCCTTACGTCTTACTTGACATGATGATGTCAATGCACTAATTATATATCGTACCAGATTGACATCATCATACCAATCTCAGGAACCAATCATGCTTTCGCTTCGCGCACTCGATCCCTCTTTTCCGATTGAGCGTCAGATCGCCCTGGACACCGGTCCTGTGGTGCTCGTGAACCTCTTTACCCTGGACAAGTCCGACGAGCCCGCCCTGCTAAAGGCGTGGCAAGCCGATGCAGCGTTCATGAAGCAGCAGCCGGGATTCATCTCAACTCAGCTGCATCGCGCTACGGGGGAAAGCCCTACCTACCTGAACTATGCAATATGGGAATCGACCGCCGCCTTCCGGACCGCATTCTCCCACCCACAGTTCCGGGCCAGCCTTGCTGCCTATCCGAGTTCGACCATCGCCTCACCGCACTTATTTGAGAAGGTTGCCGTCAGCGGCATCTGCGTTGCATGAAAAGGATCATTCACCCGGTCGCAGGCACGATCGCCATTCTGACGATCGCGACGTTCTGGTTCTCGACAGTTCTGACGGAGTTATTCGGGTCGAGGGAGGTCGTCACGGTCGTCAAGACGGCAATTCCGTGGGGATTCCTGTTGCTGATTCCGGCACTGGTCGCGGTAGGAGCCTCCGGATTTGCGTTGTCGAAGGGGCGGCAGGTCGGGCTCATTGCCACAAAGCTGAGGCGCATGCCGCTGATAGCCGCGAATGGACTTCTGCTACTGATTCCATCCGCACTCTTTCTTGCGTCGAAAGCGCGAGCAGCCGAGTTCGACAGTGTCTTCTATGGCGTGCAGGCCCTGGAGCTGGCGGCGGGCGCTGCAAACATCACCCTTCTCGGTCTCAACATGCGAGATGGTCTCCGAATGAAGGGTTGGCTCAGACGCCGGCCGGCTTGACATCTGGATCGAGCCGAATTCCGGAGGTCATCGGAGGACTAGCAGACGAACTCTAGGTCCTTCCGCTCTTGTCATCTACCAATTTGCAGGCATCACGCCCTAAGCCGTGGCCTCAGACAATCGATTCCCAGAACGGACCCTGCGCCAGAGACCACGAACTGTCCCTAAGCTGCTTAGCGCAAGCGTCATGACTCTCGTTACTCGCGGCCTGACCAGACCTCCGCGGCCACGCGCATCAACTGCACGTCGTTCTGCACACCCAACTTCTGACGCACGAGTGACTGATAGTTGGCAACGGTCTTTTCGCTCACTCCGAGCCGTGCGCCTATCTCATCGGGGCTCAACCCCTGCGCCCAGAGCCGAAATACCTCTGCTTCACGATGAGAAAGATCACTCAACCGCGCCGTGGGCGTGTGGCGACCCACACTGGCAATCCCGCTCGGCGGAGCGTCTGCGCTCATATAGACCTCACCGCGCGCGACTGTCCGCACCGCCTCGATGAGCTTCTCCGGGGCGCTTCGTTTGCTTAGGAATCCCGCCGCACCCGAATGCACCGCGCGGGACACGAAGATCGCCTCGTCGTGCATACTGAAGATGAGAACGCGCGACTGCGGCCGATGCGCGAGCATGCGCTTCGTCACCTCGATTCCACTCACCCCCGGTAGCGAGATATCCATAACGACTACATCCGGGTTGATCGCTTTGAACGTTTCGTAGGCCGAGGCTGAGTCATCCGCTTCGGCAACCACCACCAGACCTGCGGCAGACTGCAACAGGTGGCGGTATCCAGTTCGAACGACCGGGTGGTCATCGACCAACAGCACCCTAATGGGGTCCTTCATGCGATAGCTCCTCCGTAGACGATCGCAGGCAGGCGCGCGACGAGGCAAAAGCCGGATTGCGGTGCGCTCTCTACGGAAAGTGACCCGCCAAGCGCGGTAACGCGCTCTCGCATCCCGATCAATCCGAGCCCCCTGGGCGCCGCGCTCAAGTCTGCCCCGACCCCATCGTCCTGAATGCGTACCACCGCTCCACGCACGTCCGCGCCATCGCCTTCGTGCCACTCGACGCGAACGTCGATCTGGGTGGCTCGGGCATGACGCGCACAGTTGGTCAACGCCTCCTGCACGGTGCGATATAGCGCCAAGGTGCGTGCTTCGTCGAGGCTATCAATGTGTTCGTCGATAGTCAGCGATAGCTGTGTCGGCTCAAGACGAGCACGCCAGAGGTTGGCACAGTGCTCGATCGCTGCCGTGAGCCCCAATTCATCGAGTCCGACCGGACGCAGCTCGCGGAGAAGTCGGGCCACGCTTTGATGAACAAGATCGGCGTTTGCGACTATTGCGCGCGCGCGTTCGAGTACAGCCGCGTCGCCGCGCAATTCGACGTTTGCCAGCGCGGTGCGGATCGACACGGCATCGATCTTAATCGCATTGACGAACTGCCCCAGCTCGTCGTGCAGCTCCTGAGAAAGCCGCTTGCGCTCGCGCTCCTGCTGATCGACAAATTGCCGCGCCAGGCGTCGCTGCTCATCGAGCGTTTGTTCGAGCTTCGCCTGCAGCGCAAGCCGCGCCTGGAGTTCGCGTTGAGTCGCGCGCCAACGTCGGGCAGCGAACCAGGCCAGACCGACGGCAAGAGATAGCAGCACGAAAGCGAGTTCATCGAGCTGGAAGGATTCCGAGCGGCGTGTCCAGGCAAAGATCCTCTCAGTCCACTCGAAGTGAGTGGCGAGCCACCAGCAGATCAAGGTGCCCACCGCGATCAGGCCAAGGTCCCTTAGGACGTCGGTAGTCGATTCCGATCTGCTGCGCTCGGAGATGGTCATGTTTGCCGCCGGTGACACAGACATGGTCGCCCTTGTACCACAAGCGCGGAAACGACGATGGAGACAGGATGATTTCGGGAGTTTTTCCCGAGACTTCCAGCACGCAGTCCATTTACCTTTCGGGCTAAGAATGGATGCCGACTTGATGCGGCACCTACTCGAACTTCAGGGGAATGAGGATGGAGCAGGGGGGCATTGCTGCAGACAAGCGTCGTTGGCCAGTGCCGCGACAAGTGGCTCCGCAAATCGCGCTGGCCGTTTCGGTGGGCATGGGCGCAGCCGTCGCGTACGCCGCAGAAGGAGCGTCTGATCAACAGAGCTCTTCTCAACCCCTCCAAGAAGTCGTGGTGTTCGGAAGCACTCCAATCCCGGGGGCAACGATCGACATCGACAAGATTCCCGGGAATGTTCAAACACTTTCGGTTGGAGACCTGTGGCGCGATGGTTCGCCAAGTCTGACGCATGCGCTGGATTCCAATCTCAGCAGCATCAATATCAACGACAACCTCAGTGATCCGTTCCAGCCCGATATCCTGTATCGAGGCTTCGAGGCATCGCCTGTACTGGGTACCCCCCAGGGCTTGGCTGTCTATCAGAACGGCGTGCGGATCAACGAGGCGTTTGGGGATACGGTCAACTGGGACCTTTTTCCGAACGTCGCGATCAATGAGGTGGAGCTTGTCAGCTCAAGCCCTCTTTACGGCCTCAATGCGCTCGGCGGCTCGGTCTCGGTGAGCATGAAGAACGGCTTTACCTACCACGGCGGTGAGTTGGAACTGTCAGGCGGATCCTATGGGCAGCGTTCGGCCGTGGGTCAATTCGGAATGAACTTGGGGCCCTTCGGATTTTACGTCGCTGGTCAGGCACTCGATTGGGACGGCTGGCGGGAGTTTTCGAACGACCGCATTCGGACTCTGTACGCCGCGATCAGCTATCACACCGACCGCGTCATGGTCGACCTCAGCTATTCATTCGCGCAAAATGCATTGGCCGGCCAGGGGCCTGCCCCCGTGCAGACTCTTGCTGTCAACCGATCGCTGGTGTTCACAGGCCCTCAAGCCAACATCAACGATCTCGATTTCTTCACGCTGAACGGTACCTTTCGACTGACGAACTCCTGGTCGCTCCAGGGTGTGGCTTATTACCGTGTCTATTCGCAGAGTGTATCCAACGGCAATACAACCAATTACATCGCGTGCACCACGATCCCTGGAATTTTGTGCCAGCCCGACGGGGTCACGCCGCTGATGAACGCGGCCGGTCAGGCGCTGCCGGACATCTCAAACGGTGGCACGACCGTCATTGGGGAGAATGACTTTGAATTGATTAACACGTGGGGGCGTGGTGCGGCGCTGCAGGCTACGAATAACGATCGGATTCTCGGCCTCCAAAATCAGTTCAGCCTGGGAGCCGCGATCGACTACGCCTCAACAAGCTTCTACAGTGGTGCCCAAATCGGGGTGATCAACTCTCAGCTGGTGGTTGAGCCATCCGACCTGATTGTCAATACGCCGGAGAACTCGCCCGGCGCGATCGCCAACGGTGATCCGACCCCGGTCAGCGTCGATTCCGTGAACAAGAACCTCAGCGGCTACCTGACCGATACCTTGAATGTCAATGCCGATCTTGCGGTCACGGCCAGCGCTCGATACAACATCACTAATGTCGATCTGGTAGATCAGCTCGGAACCAGCCTTACCGGCAGTAACCGATTCGTTCACTTCAATCCCGCGATCGGTGGGACTTATAAGCTCCTGCCAAGCATGACACTCTACGGCGGCTGGTCGGTGAACAACCGGGCACCCACCGCCAGCGAGATTGAGTGCTCCGATCCGCTCACGCCCTGCCTGCTGCCAACGAATCTCGCAGGAGATCCGCCGACTTTGAAGCAGGTCATCTCTCATACATCCGAGCTGGGCTTGCGCGGCAAAGTCTCCGCTGCGGGAGGGGGCGCCGAGGTAACCTGGAATCTGAGCGTGTTTCGAACCGTATTGCACGACGACATCTATGGAATCGCGACCTCAGTCGCCTCGGGATTCTTTCAGAACATCGGCGACACGCGTCGACAGGGGATTGAGGCGGGTCTGGCCTACCACACCTCGCGGTTCTCGGCGTACGCCAATTACAGCCTCGTGCAGGCAACGTTCGAATCAACATTTCTAACGCCTTCACCCTCGAATCCGTTCCAGGACGCGAATGGGAACATTCAGGTGACACCTGGCGACAGGTTCCCCTTGATTCCGGAGAACCGCGTAAAGCTCGGCGCAGACTTCAAGATCATTCAA
>Ga0187780_10000205_pt1 | contig 46120 bp, 39 predicted proteins | sample 1015_Q2_SP10_20__FD_132429 | JGI IMG/M metagenome (GOLD analysis project Ga0187780, IMG submission 132429) | Tropical peat soil microbial communities from peatlands in Department of Meta, Colombia - 1015_Q2_SP10_20_MG | ecosystem: Environmental > Terrestrial > Soil > Wetlands > Peat | place...
ACGTCACCCGGCACTGGCGGTTCGCGCTCTCGCGCCGCAGCCAGAGAAGCCGGGTCACCTGGGAGCGGATGTCCCGCCTGGCCAGACGCTACCTGCCCACGACCAGGATCAGGCACCCTTGGCCCGAAGCGCGGTTCGCCGCCAGGTACCCATGACAGGAGCCCAGTGCGGTAATTCCGCTCGCTGGGATCTGTGCGGGGGGCCGTCCGCAAGGACGGTCCCTACCGCGACTATCAGTGCCCGCGTGGCTCCATTACCCGGCACATAAGCGGCCGGGTTCTACGGAGATGCTCCAGGGCTCGCGATTCGGTAGCCGTCGCCGGGCATGAGTATTCGAACATTAGCGTGGCTAACGAGGCGGCGGGGAGCCTAACGGGGAGCCAACGACCGCAGATGTGAGGCTACGCCAGGCCACACGCAGCCGCTGCGGGTGCGGCCAAGCGGCACGTCAGGCCACGCATGGCATCACCCAGCCACACTTCGAAAGTGCCTCCTAAGCAGTAGGTCCCGCGTTCGAGTCGCGGTCGGGGCGCAGGTCAGAAGGGGTGTGGCTCCCAGGAGGGTGTCGCTGGGAGCCAAACTGGTTCGGCAGAGTATTTGCTCGATCGGCCTACACCAGTACCCAGAAGCGCCTTTGGAGATATTCCGCCTCGTACCTGGGGCCTCAGGCAGCGCTTGGAATCGGTGATGATTGATGAGAATTCTGACGAGGTAAAGCCAATTCTGCGCATCGGCGACTTCCACAACGAAGTTGGTGATTACTCCCAGGCCATTAGAGAAGAATTTAGCATCGGGCAAGAGCCGCTTACTGCCCTGGCCAGGTGCCTTGACATCGACCGCCATTCTTATGGCCGTGAAAGTGTAATAATGGGGAACGTCGCTATGTGTGGCATTCCATGTTTCCGGATGAGTCATAGGTAATGCGTCCCCAGAATAGTGATTAGCGCCCAAATGCAGGCCACCCGCGCGCTCTTTCGGCACGCAAGGGGATGTGGTCGCGCCGACCTTGAAGATGCTGAATCTCAGGCCATCTGATAAGACCGTCTTGCGACTTGCGCGTCGCTTGGCGAGAAAGTCAGTGTTGACCACGGATTTCTTGACCCAGAAAGCGATGATGAGGAGGCGGGTTTGGCTGTCGACGGTGCGTCGTTCAGCAGGTCAGCGTGCTCGAACACGCCGATGCTCCGGACGAGGGCGGTGAACCGTTCCCGACAGGAGTCTGACCACGTCCGAAGCATCCTCATCTGGGCGTATCTCTACGCCGCACCGCGGACCGAAGTATGTCCCATGTCTATTGCACGGTCCAGAGCTGATTTGGTTTCCTGCAGGTTGGTCACCCGGATTTCGGGCCAACCCGGCTGCCTGCGGGCGCTGTCACCCCATGAGAAGCATGTCCTCCCAGCGGGCTCGCGTGCCCGAGACAGACCGCCAGAGGGCGCACGCCACGCCGCAGTCACCGTTCAGGAAGGAGATGTTACGTGCAAATCCGCTCGCTCCGCGGTACAGCAGCGGGCCGCGAGCGCGGCATCGCCCGATGTAGTCCATCCACCGGCTGACGTATCCGCGGGCCGCGCCTGGGGGCAGCTCGGGGGACTTCGATCCGAAGTAGCAGAGAAAGGCGGCGCCGTGGCACAGGCAGCAGTCGACCACACCCGATCCCGACTGCGACTGGTCGAGTGACACCCGGGCGGCGTGATGGGCGCACATCTGGACGCGCGCCCGGAGCCGGTCATCCTCGAGCGCGTCACGCACCTGGGACAGCGCCAGCGATATGCCGGGGTCGCCGTGACACCACGAGCTGCGGTGCCGGGAAGTAGGCTGTTCGGCATAGGCCGGGTACGCTACGTCGTCCCGGGGCAGGCGGACAGTGGTCAGCCACTCGGCCACCTGCCCCAGCAACCGCTGCGCCACCTCCCCGGAACCTGAGGCGCCCCGGGCAGCCAGAGCCAGGAAGGCCGCGACTCCCGCGTTCCCGTGCGCCACCCCCACACTTCGCCATCCGATCTCCCCAGTGGTTTCCGGCCGCGCCCAGCGCGGGTCGGCCAGCCGGACGAACGCGCCGGATTCCGTGGTCTCCAGCCGCGCATCCAGCTCGGCCAGCACGCCGCTGATGATCTTGCGGCGGACCGGATCGCAGACATGCCTCAGCCCGTAGACGCCTAGCCCGAGTATGCCGCGCAGAAGCTCGATATCAGCATCCGGGGGATAGCTTTCGAGCCGCGCGATGATGTAGTCGTCTATCGACGCCAGGTTCTTGATCCGGAGGCCCTTAGCCCGGTGGAGTTGGAGCGCCAGCCAGCCGATCTGGGCTACGCCGCCGTAGAGCCACGGCGGCATCGTGCCGAGATCCGGCAGGCCCTCCAGCGCCGTGCGGAAATACTGCACCGGGTCGACGCCGTCATAACCGAGTCGTTCCCATTCGAGCATGGCCAGCGAGATATTCAGGCTGCGCCACGGATTCCACCGGCCGGGCAGGTCGCCGACGGCATCGGACAGCATCGTCCGGCCCAGCGATATGGCGTCGGCTCGCTTCATGCCCGGCGGGCCCGGCGGCTAGGCAGGCCGCGCCCGGGAACGCAGCTCCAGGGTCCGGCGGATGGCGAACTCATAGGCGAGAGCCTCCATTCTGCGCTCATCGCGGGTGAACATCCGGTTGCAGTGCATGTGCACGACGGAGGTCAGGACGTCGATCTGGCGCCTGAATCCCCATCTGTCGCGGACGTACTCCATGAGCTTGACCAGCTCGCCGTGCGCGCGCGGCGCAGCCGGATTCTCGGCGAAACGCGCGTTCAGCAGGGCACGGTAATCGCGGTGCACCCGGCCGACATCTTTGTAGTTGCGGCCGCGGCCCAGACATATCCCGTCTTGCGCACCCCGCATCACGCGGACGATGTCAATGTCACCGCCATACCCAAGCTGCCACCAGACGAAGACATCCCGGGCGGCCGCAGTCAGTCGGCTCTGCTCCGAAGCTTCTCTGGCCAGCAAGTCCGCTACATCGGAGCTGTCCGCGAAAAAGAGCCGCTCGGCGAGCATGAGTCCCTCCGGGCCGCCGTAACGGGCTACCTCCGGGACGTAGACGTCCCGTTGAACCCTCCCGACCAGGCGGTCGCGGACTAGCTCGTCGGTCAGCGCCTCCACCGCGGCCAGGACCTGGGGCCGCTGCGCCGCAGCACATGGTCTGACGCGCACCCTGACGTGGTTGCCGTCCTCGTTGTACCGCACATAGAACCCGCAGTCGGCGAATCCCGTGTCGCAACAGGCGGTTATCTGCCGCATGCTGCGCTTGATGACGTCTTCCGCCGTGGCCAGACCGCAGAAGTACTTCAGGTAGACCCAGTCCCTGCGGTCGGCGGCGCCGGCCTGCGTCCGCACGCACCGGACCGGTGGGAGCTCGGCCGGCAGCGAGACGCAGATCTCGGCCGCGTGCCGCCCGGTCGGCCCGGCCACCGCCGGGTATTCAACATGCGGCAGCTCAGTGAGCATGATCTCGCCACGGCGGATGATGTACCGCAGCATTTCGGTCAGCTGCGGTTCGTGCTCCAGGTCGATCGGCAGTATCTGGTCGGCCCGCACGTAGCCGATCCACCTGCGTGCGCCGATCCCGGTCAGGACGGAGCGGAGCGCGGCGGATGGCCGTGCTGCACCGAGCACCTCCTCGGCCTGCGCGCCGGTGATGCGCCAGTTCTCAGGGGCCACGATGACAGAACCGGACACCACCCGGGGCAGGTGGCGTATCCGGTTCAGGGTGTGCCAGCGCCAGCGAAATCCCGGCCGCCCGGCCAGCTGCGACAATAGTACGTAGAGCGGGTCATTGTGGCTGGCGTGGGCGTTGTGGGCTGAGTTGAGGAACAGCAGGACCTGGCGGCCGGTCTCGCGATCGTACAGGGTGAACCGGCCGTTGTTCAGCTGGAGCAGCAGGCGGCTGGCGTGGAAGGTGCCGCCCGTCGCACCGTGGAGGGCGATCGTCTCGTCGCAGCATTGCGGCCGCGTGAGGACATTGGTGCTGCCCTTGCGCGGGCTGTACATGATCTCCGCCGAGATAGGCACGGAGCCATCGTCGGCGCGCTGGTTTTCGCAGGTTTCCACGATGATCTTGCGCATGAGCGCGGCGCCCTCCGGCCGGTGCAGGCTGAAGCGGCCGGTCAGCGTCCCCGGCGACTGCGAATTCGCCAGCACGAGCACGCTGCGGAATTCCTGTGCGGTGTCGTCGAGTAGGGACGCGAGTATCGAGACGGTGGCGCGGGACGAGGGCATCGGGAGGGTGGCCAAGTCGAAGGGCTCTCCGGTGGCGGCCCAGTGATCGTATGCCTCAACCTCGATGGGATTGACCTGCCGGGCATCATGAGGCTGGGGCAGCATGATGCCCGAGGCTTCCGCGATGCCGGACCTGGTCCGGCCCGGCCATTCCAGGACCCCGTGCTCCGGGTCGGCGGCCTCCAGGAGAGGCACGTCCGCATCGCCGTATCTGCGCTCAAAGGCCTCACGGAATTTCTGCAGCGGGTCGCTCGGCTTGAACCACGTCTCGAGCCGCATCGCCGCCATGGCCAGATCCATGACGGTACGCCGGTCGACCGTGCCGGAGACCGCCGGCTCGAGGTCGATGTTGAACCTGCGGGGCCAGGGAACATCCCCGAGGCTGGGCACCCCGCTGGACAGTTCCCGCCAGGCCCGTTCCAGTTCGCGCGGGAACGCGGTGGTCAGACGCCGTGGACGCTCCAGCTGGGTGACAGCCCGCTCGACGGCGTCCGCGGCATGGGTGGCGCATAGCCGCCGCAGGAGCGCGACGGCCGCACGGTCCAGGCTGACCCCAGCCCGCAGGACACCCAGGTCGGGCACTATCAGGCCGCATTCGGCTAGGCCAGCGACAAAGCGGTCGAGCTGGCCCGGCGCGGTCCCGGGCAGTTCCTGTTCCAGCGCGGCCGCCAGGGCCGCGTGCGACGCGCCGTCCCGGCATGCGTCCAGTACCCAGGCGATCGCGCGGGTCGCCTTCACCTGGGTCACCTCGGAATGGTGGTCCTCCTGGTCGCGCAGGTAGAAGTACTGGCCGGCCCGCCGCAGCGTCGGGTTCGGCCGGAACGGGATGAGACGCCGGTCGGCATCTCGCACAGCCAGGTTCACAACCGACTCCAGCACCGCGCTGTCCAGGAAGACCCGGGCCTGGTACCCGTCCCGGCCCGGCGACCGCAGGGACGTGCTGTTCCCGGTGGACACGGACGACACGCCGGCCATCAAGCCGAACGGCGTGCAGCGGCCGCCCATCCGCGCGACATAGCGACGAGCGGCTGCGCCCTCACGGCCCTGCTGTTTCGCGGGATCCAGGAGCTCGCCACTGGCCGCCGTCCGGATAGCGTTCGCGATGAGATAGTCGTCAAGGTAATCGCCGTCATGGATCACCCGCGTGGCTTGCGCCACGCTCAGCGCAGACACCCGGACCAGGACGGTGCCGGGATCCGGAAGGTCCCCCCCTAGTGCGCTCTTACCGTTCGGTTTCATGAGGCTCCGCACGTTCTGTTTCGCGATCTCCCGCCCGCCCCCGGGCGGGGCAGGCGGGTGACATGCAATCCGGCTATTCCGCGTGCGACGCGGCAGCCCCAGAGACCGGCCGGGCCAGGCCGCTCATCCTGGCCAGTGGCATACATCTATGGAGGTGAAGCCGCATCCGTCCGCCAAGTCCGTATTGCCGCCGCCGGAGCAGATCTCAGTCCTGCTGACCAGGCACATACCCGGGTCATCCCACTGCAAGGGATGATCCAGGGGCCCGACGGGGACCCGCGTCCCGGTCTGCGGGCCCAGTGACTGCCGCGTGACCGACAGGTCGAGTTCTTCCACATCCAGTGCTTCAGTCGTGACCGTCATCGATTCCTCCTTTGTTCGCAATGGTGCTCGTCTTTGATCGTGCGTCTGGAAACGGTGCCCGCACCATGAAGAGGACACGGCAGCTTCGCGGCAGATCGCGATACGCAAGCGCTTTCTGTGACGGGTGTTGTGAAGGTGCATATCGGCTGGCCATTGCGACTCCCGGCCGGGGCAGGTTCCAGTGATACCGCGAGGTCGGGGAGTTACTATGGGGCCGACGCCATTGTGCACATCGGCGATACTTACGACACGGCCGACGACCCGAGGTCCACCCGGAACGCATGGTCCAAAGCCCTGGCACTCCCCGCACGTAAACTGCGTGGGACCTGCCGGTGACAGCGCATGGCCAGCATCTGCTGCGGGGTGCCACGCTGGGCTGTGACGCTGGAAATCACCGGAATCCGGGGGTGGCGAGCATGGCAAGCGCGGGACCTGTTTTCATCCTCACCGGAAGCCGATCCGGTTCGACGCTGCTCCGGTTCGTCCTGGACACGCATCCCGACCTGGGCTGCCCGCCGGAAACCAGCATGACCGCGGCGGCGCTGCATCTCCTGCGCAGCTGGGACGTCCTCGACCGGGCCGGGCTGAACCGGCCGCGGCTGGCCACCGACCAGGCCACCCTGCCGCAGGAAGCCCTGGAAGCGGTCCGGCACGCCATGGACACGGCGTACGGAAGCTACTTGGCCCGGCGGGGCAAGAAGCGGTGGTGCGACAAGTCGCTTGACAACATCGGCAACGCGAACGTCCTGGGCGCGCTGTATCCCGATGCCCAATACCTCTGCCTCTACCGGCACTGCATGGATGTGATCGCGTCCGGCATCGAGATGTGCCCGTGGGGGCTGAGCGGATTCGGGTTCTCGCCGTACGCCGCGGAACACCCGGGAAACGACGTCGAGGCCATCGCCAACTACTGGAAAGACACCACCAGGACCATCCTCCAGCACGAGCAGCTGCTGACGGGGCGCTGCCATCGCATCCGCTACGAGGATCTGGTCTCCGCCCCCGAGCAGGTGACCCGGGAGGCGCTCTCGTTCCTCGGCATGAAAGCTGACCCTGAGATCATCGCGAACTGCTTCGACACTCCGCACGACACGCACGGCCCAGGCGACGAGAAGATCTGGTTTACCAGCAGCATCATGACCAATTCCATCGGCCGGGGCGTCAAGGTTCCGGCCGGCCTGCTGTCGGAGCCGACCCGTAATGCGGTCAACGAGCTGCTGGAAACCCTGGACTACCGGAGGATCGACTCGGACTGGAACCGCACGAGCGGGCCTTTTGATCCCCGCCAGACCCGGACTGTCTGGGAAGAAATCCAGCCGCCCGGACCGGACGGGCCCGCTCCAGTCAATATCGCGATCCGCCGGGCCGCGGCCAGCCTGCATGACGTGCTGGAAGCCCACCACCGCGACGACGGTATGGTGGCGGCCCGCTGGCCGAACCTGGCCGGAGAGCGCCTGACACTGCTGGTCGAGGAGGGGACGGACCGGGCCGAGTGCCACTGGATCTTCCCCGCGGCCAGATCAGCCGCGGGCGCGGACGGTTCGCTCCTGACCGTTTCCGCCGCGCCGGCCACCTGGCTCGCCATCCTGGACCGCCGCGCCAACCTGATGACCGAGCTCCGCTCCGGCTCGCTGCGTTGTTCCCACCGGGACGGCCTGAACTGGAGCCGGTCCGAAGCGCTGCACGCTGTGGGCTGGCTGCTCGATCTCGGCAGCGCCAACACGCGCTTCCGGGAGCCCGCGAGCTGACCCCGTCCGGCTCAATTTCTCGATTTGGCATGGGCAGCTTTCCTGGCTGGAATCATCGCTGAGTGATCTTCTCGGTGGCCTATCTGGCCGTACGCCGCCTGCGATGGCCTCTCGCCGACATCAGGCCAACCGGATTTGTGCGGCTCGTTTGATGAGCGTCTTAACGCCTGCGGCCGTGCAGATTGGGCGGCTCCGCGTTTCGGCTTGCTATCAGCTCGACGATCCGTAGCTGATAGTGATGGGCGGCCGCTCGGGGATCCGGTGTTATGGGTGGTCGATGTCGACGCGGCGGCCGACGGCTGCGGCGATGGCCGTGAGATCGCCTTCGTCGGAGCTGATGATGAGGTCGCCGCGGCGCAAGGCACCTTCGACGACGCTGGTGTCGACGATGTCGGCGACGTGGGCGCGGCCGGCCAGGGTTCCGCTGGCCCTGGCCCTGGCCTCGTCGAGAGTTTCGGTTTCGCATCCGGCTAGGAGCCGGGCGAGTTGTGCCTGGCGGGGGGTGCCTCGCCAGCACTGGGCTATCACGGGGGCGGGGACGGTCGGCACGACGCGGCGGAGCAGCAGGGCGCGGTGGCGGGCCCACATCCGCCGCTGGCTGCGTTCGGCGGCGATCAGCGCTCCGGAATCGTAGGTGACGCCGGTCACGCGGTCCGCCGGGTGGCGGGCGGCTGGGTGATCCGGGCGGCCCACTCGTCGGCTTCGGCGATCTCGCCGGGGCTGAACGGGCCGTGCTCGGCCTCGTACTTGCTGACCGCTTCCAGGCCTGCCTGGATGATGAATTCCTTCCGCGCGGTCTGAGCGATCCAGGCGCTGTAGCTCAACCCGGCGTCCTGCGCGGCGGCGGCGATCTGGGCGTCGAGCTCAGGCGGGATGGATATGGAGCGCTTCTTGCGGATAGCCATGACACGACGGTAGCACAGCGGTACGACAGTCACGGTATCCGCAGTGGCATGGTGCGGCTGGCGAGGTGCAGCGTAGTGTGATAACCCGCGTCGAGACTACCCCGTGCGAATACTGCCGAGCCGAGGCGGCGGATAAGCCGCTGCCGGTCGGCCGCGCTGAGCGCCCGATATTCTGGGTAGGTGCTCAGGACGTCGACATATGTTCTGAGGGTCAGCCGGTACGCCGTCCAGTACGACTTCGGCCTTGTGGTCGCGAAGTCGGGCGAGCTATACAGCGGCGGCAAGCTGCCCGGCTGGTAGGCGGGATGGCCTTGAGCCGGGAAGCTCGCTCGCGGGCCGGTCAGGTCGAGCCCCCACTCGCCGAGCACCGAGTACAGGGTTTGCCGGACTGTTTCGCTGGCAGGCCGCGGTGGCTCATTCCACAACAGGGCCAGAGTGCCGCCTGGCCGCAGCACTAGTGCCGCCTTGGCGAGCCTGATATCTGGGTCGATCAGGTGCCATGACTGCGCGGCGATAAGGAGGCAGTAACGGCGGTGCGGTTTCCAGCGCTCGAAGGACGTCGTCAAGACTCTGACGTCAGGAAGGGCGGAGCATCTGGCTCGCAAGATTTGTGACATCCGCCTGCTGGGTTCGATGCAGTCGATGCTGGCGCCCAGCTCAGCGAACGGGATAGTCGCCTTGCCCGAGCCAGCACCCACCTCCAGGACCAATTGAACCCGTGGCTTGCTCGCGAAACGCCACACGTCGCGGATCAGGCTCGGTGGGTAGCCGCTTCTGGCACGGTCATATGCTTCCGCGCACGCGCCGAAGGCCCGGCCGTACCTGATCCGTTCCGTGGTGATCTCAGCTGGGTTGCTCGTCGGCGTGATGGGTGAGTTCAAATGCCCGCAGCTCCTTCCACATGCTGTCGTCGCGACTACCGCCAGCGGAGACTGGTTCAGGCGCAGGCATGCTGCCGTTGGCTCTGGAAGGTGCAGCTTCGCCTGCCGCGCTGATGGCGGGCGAGTCGGCGGGATCGCCGGTACCGGAGACTGCCTGGAGCCGGTGCATTTTCGCGTACAGCCCGTCGGCATTGAGCAGTTCCGCGTGAGTGCCACGCTCGACGATCCGACCTCGCGACATTACCAAGATCAGGTCGGCATCGCGGATGGTGGCAAGCCGGTGCGCTATAACCAGGGCCGTCCTGCCCCGCAGAGCGATGTTGAGCGCCTGCTGTAGCGCACGCTCGGACTCCATGTCGAGATGGGCAGTGGCTTCATCAAGAACGACAATGTCTGGTGCCTTCAGCAGCAGCCTGGCGACGGCGAACCGCTGTCGCTGTCCCCCCGACAGACGCAGCCCATGCTCGCCGACAGTGGTGTCGAGCCCGTCCGGCAACGACTCGACAAACGCCAGCAGCTGTGCGGCCCCCAGCGCCTCGGTCAGCTGGGCATCGGTTGCATCCGGCTTAGCGTACAGCAGGTTCGCGCGGATGCTGGCGTGGAAGAGATGTGCATCCTGGGTGACCAAGCCGACAGCTGCCTGCAGGGATTCGTGAGTGGCGAGCCGCACGTCGACGCCGTTCACGCTGACCGTACCGGCCGCCACATCGTACAGCCTGGGTACCAGTTTCCCGATCGTCGTCTTGCCCGCGCCGGAGGGCCCGACGACCGCGATGACCTGGCCAGGTCCGGCCCGGAAGCAGATGTCGAGCAGAACCTGATCGGCTGACCCCCGGTCGTACTCGGCGGCATCGGCCAGGGAAGACGGCGCGGCCCGCGCGGCTGGCGGATAGCGGAAGTCCACATGATCGAACTCGATGGTTGCCACGCCGCGCGGGATGGTCACCGCGTCTAGAGCCTGAGTGATCACGGGCTGGAAGTCCAGCAGCTCGAATACGCGGTCGAAGGAGACTCGTGCGCCCACCATGTCGAGCTGTGCGGCAGACAGCGCGCCGAACGGCGCGTACAGCCGCACCAGGTAGGCGGTTAGCGCGATCACGGTTCCTAGCCGGAGACTTCCTTGCACGGCGAGGACGCCGCCCCAGCCATATGCCAGCGCGGTTGACAACGCACCAGTGAGCAGTAGTGACGTGGTCAGTATTCGCGCATACATGGCCTGGGTAACGGTCAGCCTGCCGACGCGGCCAGCCGCCTGCATGAAGGCTGCGGCATCGTCGGCCGGGCGGCCGAAAAGCATCATTAGCGTGGCTCCGGCGACATTGAAACGTTCAGTCAAGGTAACGTTCATCTCGGCGGTGCAGCTGTAGTACTCGCGGGTTACTGCCACGAGGCGCCGGCTTACGAGCCGTGAACAGGCCACGAATACCGGCAGAGACACCAACGACAGCACCGCGATCGGCCATGACAGGATCATCATCGCGACGACGGTCACCACTACCGTGATGGAATTGCTGACGACGGTCGACAAGGTATCGGTGAACACTCTCTGCACACCAAGAACGTCATTGTTCAGACGCGAGACAATTGCGCCGGTCTTAGCCTGAGTAAAGAACGCAAGCGGCATCCGCTGCAGATGATTGAACAGCCTCGACCGCAGCTCGAGGACGAGCTTGGATCCGAATCGTGCCGAGAACCATCGCTGCCACAGGACCAGGCCTCCATCGGCCACCGCCAGCACTGCCATGAGGAGAGCCAGCTCCACGACGATTTCGGCACGGTGCATCACGATGCCATCGTCGATAACCGCCCGGTAGATCAGCGGGAACGCGGCAGTCACCAGCGCGTCTGCGGTCGCCAGAGCGAGGAAGGCGAGCAACCAGCATCGATGCTGCATCGCGATTCCCCAGGCGCGCCACCCGACTCCGCGGGATACCCTCCATCTGGCCGGGCCGCGAGGCGTGCGTCGGCTTGACTCTGTCTTGGTAATCTCCCAGCCGGTCACGAGCTGACCTTTTCGCGCGCGATGAAAGTCTCACGAGCGCCGGGACTGAGCAAAGATCTCAGCGCACTGCGTAGCAGCGCATATACTTGGACCTCGCTTGCGCGCTCAACGCCGAGCATGCGGTTGACATGCATGTGCGCGAGGCTCACTACCACCGACGGCCACGGCCGTTCGAGCTCGCCGCAGCCCCACAGCGCTTCGGCCGCAGCGGCAGCATCCCGCCGCTGTGCCACGCCGTGCGCGTAGAGATCACCGAGGATCCTTGCGTCAGATTCGGGACCGATGCCGCGCGCGGAGTGCAGCATCGGGATGAGCTGGATACGCCGTTCGCGGTATTCGGCGGTCGACCTGAACGAGGACTGCCGCAGGCAGTCGAGCTGTAGCTTTCCGCCGTCATCGAGTCCCAGCGAAGACAGCAGGCAGTCGAGTGTGAAGGCCGTCGCCAGCAGCGGATCGCAAGAAATCCATCCGGCGCGCAGCCCATGTATAACTGCGCCCACGCCTGCACTGTCACCGTGGAAGATCGCCTCCGCGACCTTGATGCCGTTTTCGCCGCCATATCGATCGATTTCCGGGTGGTAAGTATCGACCGAGAATTGCCGCACCATGTCCCGGGTTACTTCGCGCCCCGCCCAGGCAACTGCGGCCGTCAGCACCTCATTCTGGCTGGCCTGTGCAGAACTGCGCACCCTGGCGCGGATCTGGGGCGTGGGGTTGACATACCGCATGAAGAACCAGCCGTCAGCCAGTCCCCGTGCCTCGAGTTCTGCGGCGAACCGGCAGAAGGAGATGATTATCTGATCATGCCGGTCCGGCGCGGCAAGCAGGTTGAGGTAAGTCCACCGGCCTCCCGGCGGTACCAGCCGGACTCTGGCCGAACGCGCCGGTGACCTTGCCGCCACGGCATGGATAGCCGGCCTGGGCGGTGCTGTGCTCGCCTTCGGCGCCAGTGGCACTACAAGCTCGCTAAAGTAGCGCCTGCCAAGTTCGTCCTCGAGCCAGGCGCCGTCGAAGCCAGGCAGAGCCTCCTCGATCTTCAGGTAATGCCGCGGGCTCGCCGGATCCGGATCAAGTTGCCGTAGCGCATGCTCAAGCTCGGCGAGGCTTGCTGCATTATCAAGGTCAAGCAGCAGCCGCTGATCGTGAGAGCCGAGATAAACGTGCCGAGGCACCCGCATGCGGTCGCGCCAGGCCAGGACCGCATCGGCCAATCGCGGTCCTGCGCCCGGCGTCGGTGTCGGCAGGGTAGAGGCCGTCAGATTCCAGCAGGCGGGACGCAGCACCACCCGACCGCGTATCACGCGCGGGGTGAAGGGCAGCTTCTCGAAGAGCGCATCGTCGAAGTTCGGAACGACCCCGTCACGCTGGGCTGAGACCTCGAGCAGGAAGCGGCACACGTTGGGCGCTCGAAGCGGGCTGAGCATGTGACTCTGCCGGACGATGACCTCCCGGCCGAGGCTGCGGGACTTGATGTAGAACACGCCGTCATCGACACCGATCATCAGATCGCTGAGAGCCAGGACCTTATCCGGATCAACGGAAGGCACGAGGTTCACGGGGATCTCGAAATCGCGCAGCGGCGGATGGCCGTTCACATTAGCCATCCTGGCCTCGGGTGGACGGTAGCTCAGCTCGGCATACACGGCCTCGGCGTTGAATTGCCGCTCTTGGGCAATGTATTCCCGCAACGCTCGCACGGTAGCGGGGTCGAGGAGTTGGCAGAATCTGCCGAAAGAGCGACCGCCTGGCACGATGCCCTGCGGGCCGATGACCGCGACCCAGTCGCCCCGGTCGAGCGCGGCCCGGGAGGCCGCATGCACCTGCACGTATGCTTCCACGAGCGGGCACGGCCTCGGACTCGGCCGCCCTTGCGCTAGTTCCTCGATCCGCTCGTCGGACAAAACGACCGGCTGGTTCTCGAGAATGGCCTCTACTATCCAAGACATTAGTAGCTGTTCACGCCTGAGTTGACGCCTGTCGCTGCCGGTGCTCACCGGCAGCACAGAGCGCCGTGGCGGGCTCAGGTAGGTAGTCGGCGCGTCAAGTCCCCAGTGAGGGTCAAGCAGTTCCAGCACCGGGATCTCAGCACCGATGCCATACTCCTCCGTGAACGTGGCGGCGTATTCCGCTAGATGGGGGCGCGTCAGGTGCGCTGTCGCGGCTAGAGCGGTGACAGCATTCGCGACGGCGCGGCCCACCTGCCAGTTCAGGTCGCGGCCGGTTAGGCCGATTGCCGCGTCGATATGCAGAGTGGTACCTGTGAAACTCGGGGTGATCGCTCGTTGCCTGTTCTCAACATGCTCCAGGTCGGCCGGGGACAGGCCGGACTGGCTTGCCTTTTCCAGGCGGTGCAGCTCATCGGCAACATCCCTCAGCTGGTGAGCGAGCTGGGTGGCTTCGCTCGTCGCGGGCATCCGATCTGCGGCGTAGCGGCACGGGTCCGCGTTCATGGCCGGTGGCATCAGGTCACGGATAAGGAACCCGAGTTCAAGGAGGTCGTGCAGCAGCCCGATGAGCTGATCTTGGCTGGCTGACGGAATGCGCTGCCCCAAAAGCCAGAAAAGCTCCCTAAGCGCGATGGGCTTGCTAGCCAGTTCCAGCGCGACGCGAACCGGTGTGGATGCCTTAATGCTCGCCACCTCGCCGAATGCGTTCTGCCGTCCCGTGGCCTGCCGATCGAGGCTGATACGCTGCCCTCGCTCGAAGGCGGTCTGGCTGGCCAGGACCATCACGCGAGGATCACCGGCGGTGAGTTCTGTGGTGATGCTGACAGCTGACTCCAGCCAGCTCCTGTCGGGGCGGACAGTCGCTCCAGCCAAGGGGAGGCCCGCCAGCTGCAGCGATGTCGATGACGCAAACCTGCCCGAACTGACGCCGGCGAAGAGCCCGTAAGGCGTTGGTCTGGTGCTCATGCGATTCAAGTACCGGAACAGACCGCGGAGGGCTTTAGTTTGGCTGCCAGCAGATGAGGTGGCCGTCCCCGCGGCAAGCTGGCCGAAGAGGGCGGGGCTGGCCGCGGAGATCGCGCAGGCCACGAGCGGGTCGCGCAACAGCTGGGCCATGCCGCCGTGGATACCTGTGTCATGGCCGGCCGAGGCAGCTAGCAGCTCCCGCAACGTGGTCGCTGGCAGGAGCGGTGCCCGGACTAGGAAGAAGCCGGCAGGCTCGAATCGGGGCACGGCGTGCTGCCAGCTAGCGTGGTGCGCCCGAGGGTATTGCTGGGCAGACATCTGGTATCAGCTCCCGAAGGCAGATTGGGCCCCCCAGCCCGACATCAGCATGGCCCGGTCCCACCTCGGTGCCACCGGTGACGTGGCGGCCAGGAGGGCCAGGCCGACCCCGGCGATGCCGGTGAGAAGGCCCGGCTCCGCTATATCGGCCTCGCCATGGTCCGGATCTCCGGCAAAGAACGGTCGGTCGGGATCGCACATACCGATCAGCTCAGCCGTCAGCCGTGGTATCGCCCCCCGCAGCGTCGTATCTGGCACATCATGCGCGAAGCGGAGGCAGCTAACGAGCAAGCCGGCCAGCCCATGGCACAATCCGGAGTTGCCAAGCCGGCGGCCGGCGGCCGACTCGATGGCCCCCACGGCAGACTGACATAGCGCTGATTCGCGCAATACCGCCCCGCCCAGCCAGAGCGCGCGCGCGCCTCCAGGCGCCCCGTAGCACCAGGTCGGCGGGGCCGCGCGAAGCCGGGACCGTACTCGCTGTCGCAGCAAGGGATCGTTATCGATTTCAGCGGCAACGCCATCGGGCCAGTGAACTCCGCGGCTGTCCCGGATTATCCAGTCACTGACCCACGAATACACATTCCCAGCAGCGTCGGTGACGCCGTCCGCGTCATACCCGTGATCGATGGCCATGGCCAGCGCCGCCGCAGCCCCCAGCACGCCGTGCGCCAGGCCGAGGTTATGCCAGCTAGCGAACTTATCCCCTAGACGCTCCGGCGGCCGCACCCGCCATGAGCGTGAGCCAGTGCCTGTGGCAGGCCTGCAAAAAGCCACCAAGTTGCTGATCAGGGCCCGGATCGCCTTTTCCACGGCAGGGGAAGGGCGCGAGTGAGTGAGCAGAACGGTCAGCACCCCTGCGTCACCGTTGATCACGTCAAAGTCACGCTCATCCGCCAGCGCATCACCGTCATGACGCCAGCCCGGCCGCTGCAAGACCTGCCCGGCGACATTCTCGAGTGCGCTTAGCGCAGCAGGTATGTAGCGGTCGTCGAGTTCGGCCAGGCACAGCAGGACAAAAGCAAGCCCAGCGCTCCCGCCATACAGCCCGCAATGCCGGAGCGGCTCATCCGATGTCGCACGGGAAGCTCGTGACATGTAGTCCCGGGCCAGCCGCTCCCAGCCGCATCCAGGCTCGGCGGCCGCATAGTAGCCGAAAAACAGCGCCATCCCGGCATATCCTGATGAGAGCGAGGTGGGACGCCACAGGCGAATGCCGGACGGCTGGACCTGAGCCCGAGCCTTCCGGACATCCTCATACCAATTGTCATGTCTCGCGAGTCTTTTGGCAATCCGCGTTATCATCGAAATAGCCGTTTCCTGTGCCTGCTTTTCATTGACAAGCACACGCCAGGCCGCCTGCCCTGGTTGCCGGATATCATGATCCGAGACTCTGAATCGCGTCATTTCGCTTATTCCTGTCTTGAGCGCGTTCACCAGCGAGCCTCGGGGTCAGGGCGCAGCCCTGACCCCGAGATGTGAAAGAGCGGAGCTAACATCTGTAACATGTGAAGCCAGTAGCGTAAGAAGTGGGCGGGCACTCGCACGAGGCGTGGCATGTCGTGTACGTCGTCCAGCCATCCATCCGGAGCGGATCGCCGGGCGTGTCGAACGGGACCACGGTGATCTGGAGATCGAGGTCGAAATCCTCGGGCTTTTCCGCGTCTGTTCGTTCCGCTTCCATTGCAGTCATTCTGGGCCTCCTTTCTGCTGCTTGTCTTCCGCGGCTCGCGTGAGCAGCGGAATGTGACTCTCTCGCATGGTCCCAGCGCGTGACATCAAGATCCACGCAGTATCGCCTGCAGGTTTCCGGGAGTTCCGCGTTGCTGGCGGCCGCAGGGCAGCATTGGCGTGTTGATCGCTGTCCTGCCGAGCGTGAGCTAACAGGTCACCATCAACCTGAGCTTCAGGAACACGCGGATCAAGACGTAACTGAAGGAGTACCCTGCCGCAGGGCTTATCAGCGCATCAGCATACCGGCAAGTTCCGATTACAAGGTCGCCGCGAGTTTGGCAATAAGTTCGAATGACCGCAATTTAAGTTGGAAATCTGGGCATGTCGCTGTGACGAACAGCTCGTCCGGCTGGTACAAGTCCACCAGATTCTCAAGCGCATCGCGCATCTGGGTTGGCGAGCCTACTAGGATGCTCCAGCCAAATATAGTGGCACCGCCGGATCCAGATCCCGCCAGTCTCGGCAAAAACGTGCCTATCATGCGGCGCAGCGCCTCCAAATCAGCCTGTGATTCCGCGCATATTGCATGCAGTCCTAGGCCGAAGTACCCGGTTGTCCCAGCGGGCAGGCGAGAACGGTAGGTCTTTACCACCTGCGGCAGGAGGTCCGAATTGGTGAACTGGGCGAAGCAGAAGGGGAGACTCAAATCGCCTGCCAATTCGGCCGAATCGACGCTACTTCCTGTCAGCCATAGCTGAGCGATTTCATTTTCCGGGTATCCATCTTTCGTCAGGTATCCCAGCTCTTGGCGTAGCATGATTATCTGTTCGCGGTAATTGCCCCGAGCGTACCCAAGTCGCTCCGCTATATCGTTCTGGGCTCCCTGCCCGCGACCGATGGACAGGTCGATGCGAGCCGGTGCCAGATACTCGAGCAACCGGAAGGCTGTTGCCAGCCGCAGCGGATTGTAATAAGGAAGCAAGGAAGCGCCTGACCCTAGCCTGATGATCTTTGTGTGCTGGGCAATAGCGGCTATCAGCACTTCCGGGGCGCCGCACGTATTGCTTGATTCGTGGTGCTCTGCAATCCAGACACGCTCGAAACCAAGCTCCTCAGCGCGGCGGGCCAGGAACAACGTCTCTTTCACTGACCTGTACGGCCCGATAGCTGGAAACGAGACCCCTTGGTCAAGCAGGCTCACCTTCACGACGTCAACCCTTCTCGCGGAGCAGGAGCCTGCTCCCCAACCGGAAACCCCGACGCTGCACCAAGGGCGCAGCGTTCATGCGTAGCAGTTGACATTCGTGTCGACTACGTTACAGCCACCGCAGATGACCTGACATGAGCAGGTGTAACTGCAATACCTGTACTCGGCCAATTGATAGCCAATGCAGCGGCAGAACTGTATCGTCGTGTCCTTCGGACAGCACGCACCGGCCATTATTCTCGGGATCACCGCGCTCAGCAAGCGATCAGCCATCCTATTAATGACCTGCATGGAATTCGCCTCCTCTCATAACGGTGGGATGCCTAGTAGCAAGTCTTGCAAACCGCGAGATGCTCGACCATGAAGACAGGCAGCAGTTTCCAGGCAGGTTCCTGATGGATATAGCGCTCGCGTAGTTCGCAACCACATGAAATCTGCTAGTGGCACTGCATGGCCATCGACGCTTGCCGAGGAGGAGAGTAAGCGCCAGGTATTGCGATGACTCACGACGTATGGGAAAGGGGTACCGCTAATGGTCAGCAGCCTGGGAGATACCCGCCCGTATGATCTGGCCAGCAACTTTCCGCGGATAGATATCTCGCCCACTGCTCAGCTGGCGAGGTTTCTGCTGGCTCCCGACGAGAACGCGGACGGGGCGGCTGCTCGCGCCGAGCTGATCGAGTTGGTGCGCAATGTACGGCCGGGCCCGGGGTTGCTGGTGCTCACCGGACTGCCAGCCGCCAGGTCTTACGGTGAACGTGCGTCGCGGCGCATTGCCGCCCTGCTTGGCGGGGCCCTGCCGCAGAACAGTGAGGGGGTGCTCGTCCGCGAGGTACGCGACCGCGGGACGGGCATCGCCGAGGGGATGCGCGCGCGATACTCCGATTCGCGGTTTGGCGGGCACATGCACACCGATGGCGTGGAAGCTCCGCTGCCCGCGCCTGACTACTTCACGCTGTTCTGTGTGCGGCAATCTGAAATGGGCGGCTCGCTGAGATTTGTGCACATCCGTGATGTCCTGGCGACACTGGCGGACCGGCCGGATATCCTCGACGTGCTGCGCGCACCATTCCATTTCGACAGGCGCGGCGACCAGGAAGCAGGTGCCTCGCCCACCATCGCCAAGCCGATCATCTTCACCCAGCGCGGCAGGCCGGCGATTGCGTATTTCCGCAGCTACATCGAACGCGGGCATGAACATCCGGGAATACCGCGGCTGACTCCGGCGCAGATCGCGGCCCTTGACGGTCTTGATGAAGCTGTGTACTCGGCAGGCCACGTCCGCGAGGACAAGCTGCGTGCCGGTGAACTAGCAGTGTTCGACAACCTGTCCCTGCTGCATGGGCGCACCGAGTTCCGGGACACGCCGGAGTGCCCCAGGCTGCTACTGCGGACGTGGGTCAGGGATTGCACATGAGCGGCGGTCGGCTTACCAGGTTCTTCACCCTCGTTCGTAGCGCCGTGGCCAGTAAGGCCCGGCGCGTGAGTGCGGGGGCCGGGCCATGACGCCAACACTGACTGTCACGCCCGTTGATCGCGTGGTGCCAGCGCGTCGCGCCGCAGCGCTGCGCGAAGCGTTCGCCCAGCGCCGTTTCCTGCGGGCGGCTGGGGCACATGACGGCTTGTCCGCCCGGCTCGCTGAAGAGGCGGGCTTTGATGCCGTGTGGGCCTCTGGGCTGGAAATCTGTACCGCACATGGCCTGCCCGACGTCAGCTTGCTCGGGCTCGCCGAATACCTGACGGCCGCCAGGACCATGCACAACGCCGTGCAGATCCCGGTCATCGCCGACTGCGACACCGGGTTCGGGGGCCCGCTCAACGCCGCATTCGCGGCGATGCGGTACGAGACGGCCGGCGTTGCGGCCATCTGCCTGGAGGACAAGGTCTTCCCCAAGCGCAACAGCTTCGTCAGCGACGGCCACGTACTCCTCAGCATCGCGGAATTCAGCAAAAAGCTTGCTGCCGCCAAGGATGCTCAGGTCCTCGCAGAGACGATACTGATTGCCAGGACGGAGACCCTCGTCTGCGGCTTCGGCGTATCCCAGGCGCTGGCTCGCTGTCATGCCTATGTGGACGCTGGCGCAGACGCTGTGCTCGTTCACTCGAAATCGTCCGAACCGAGCGAGATCATAGACTTCCTGCGGAGCTGGCGCCGCCGTGCGCCGGTCGTGCTCGTGCCCACCACTTATTCGGGCTTCTCGGCTCGCGGCGCGGAAGAAGCAGGCGCCGCCATGGTGATCTATGCAAACCATGGCATGCGCGCCGCGATCACCGCGGTCCGGGGCGTGTGGTCCAAAGTGCTCGCCACCGGGAGCACGGTCAGCGTTGAGCCCGGCATCGCCACGATCAAGGACGTTCTGGACCTCGCCCGGACCGATAAGTGGCTGGACCGGGACCGATGACCGGGCAGATCGCCGCGGCTGACTTCTGTTTGGCGCTACGTGCGCACGGGGTACGGCGGGCCACTGGCGTTCCCTGCGGCCACCTGGCGGGACTGTGGCGGCTGTTCGAAGCGGCAGGGATCCTCGTCCCTGCGGCGTCGGAAGGTGCCGCGCTCGCCATGGCTGCGGGATGGGAGCTGGCCGGGGAGCCCGGGGTGGTGCTCTGCCAGAACTCTGGGCTCGGCAACCTCATCAATCCGCTGACCTCGCTGCTGATGCCGTACCGAATCCCGGTCCTCGTGGTGATGACCCTGCGCGGCTGGCCCGATCCCGCCGCGGACGAACCGCAGCATGCGGTGATGGGAACCTGTACCACCAAGCTGCTCGACGCGCTGAATGTCGGCTACGCGGTGCTTGACGGGGAGAATCTGGCTCAGTCGATGGCCTCCGCCGCAAGATCGCGTCAGCGGCGCAGGCCGTTTTTCCTGCTGGCACCCATGCGGGTCATCGGCTCCCGGCCGCACAAGGACGACGGATCGGCCGCCGCAGCCGATGCGCTGACTCGCCCGCGGGTCGTAGCCGCCTTGATGGCCGCGCTCACCGATGAATTGCTGGTGTCGACAACCGGGTTCCTATCCCGGCAGGCCCACCACGAGTGCGACCGGCCCGGAAATTTCTATATGCAAGGTTCGATGGGTCACGCGGCGGCCATCGGTCTCGGGCTTGCCACCGCCGCGCCGAGCCGCCGCACGGTCGTGCTTGACGGTGATGGTGCCTTCCTGATGCATCTCGGCACCGGCGCCACGATCGGCGCGAGCAGCATGGAGTCGCTGGTCCATGTGGTCATCGACAACGGCTGCTACGAATCGACAGGATGCCAGCCAAGCACGTCGCGGACGGTGGATTTCGCAGCGATCGGCCGTGCGCTGGGATACCGAACCGTGTCCCGCGCGGATACCAGGAGCGCGCTCCCCACGATTATCACTGCAGCGCTGCAAGGGTCCGGACCGGTACTGTGCGTACTGCGCGTGCTGCCGACCCCGGACGAGGTTCACCCGCGGGCAACAGCATCGGCCTCCCCCGCCGACATCAGTCGGCGATTCTCGGCGGAGGCCACGCGAAAGCTGTCGCTGCCATGACTGCGACCACGGCGAGCCCGTGGGTCATCACCGGCCGGGGCGCCGCTGCCGGGATACCAGGGCTGGTGGCCGGTCACCGGGTCTTTGCTGTCGCCAGCGCGGCGGCTGCCCAGCGCACACGGCTGACAAGCTGGCTGCCGGGTGACGCTACGCTGTTCCACCACTTCCAGCCCAATCCAACAGCCGACCAGGCTATCTCGGCTGCCGCCGCGAGATCGGCCGTCGGCGCCGACCTCGTGCTCGGTGTCGGCGGTGGCTCCGCGCTCGACATCGCGAAGGCAGCCCGTGCCCTGCCCCCGGACCCCGCCCGCGCGGCCCGGGTAATCGCGGGCACGGGCGCCTGCCCCCGGGCTGAGGTTCAACTGGTACTCGTGCCGACCACGGCGGGAACCGGCAGCGAGGTCACCCGGTTTGCTGCGCTCTACCGGCGCGGTCGCAAGATGTCGCTCGACGCGGCCTGCGTGCAGGCCGACATTGCCGTGATCGACCCTGGCCTCACCGACTCCTGCCCAGCGCTACTGACCTGGAGCTGCGCGTTCGACGCGGTGGCCCACGCGGTTGAATCGACCTGGTCGACGCGCGCGACCAGCCAGTCTCGCGCGTACGCCATGGCCGCGCTGGCCCTTCTGGTCCCGGTGCTGCGCGACGCTGACCACCTGCCGACCATGGCTGAGCGGGACACGCTAAGCGAGGCCGGCACGCTGGCGGGTCGGGCGATCGACTTCACCCGGACGACCGCGGCGCATGCACTGGCCTACCCGCTGACTGTACATCTTGGCGTTCCGCACGGGCTGGCGTGCGCGCTCAACCTGACCTGGCTCGCGCCCATGATCGAGCCAGCCTGGCATGGTCCAGCGGCCAACGCGCTCCGCGACGTACTGGGGGTGCCGGAAGGCGGCCTCGGCGCGGGAATCTCGGAGCTGCTCGTCCGGCGTGGCCTGCAAACCACGCTCGGGCCAGTCGATGCGGCGATCGCCGATGTGATCGTGGATGAAGGGCTCGCTTCCAACCGGATTAGCGGAACGCCCATCGCGCTGGACCGTCGCCGGGTCCGCGCATCAGTCGGCGAACTTCTTGGATGTTGAGATGCGCGATTTCATGTCGGCGGTCCGGGCGCTCGGCTCGGCCGACGAACTTGGCAGGGACTGGGACCAGCTCGCCGTATCGCTCGACGCTCCGGTGTTTCACAGCAGCGCGTTCATCCGCGCCTACGAGCACCATCCGGTGCAGCGGATCAGTTCACCGCGCTACCTGGAGGTGCGCGGGCTGGGTGGCGACCTGCTTGCGGCTGCGCCCGTCTATCTACAGGGCGACCCGCTAGGCCTGCTCGGCCTAGCCGACGGTGAGCAAGGCATGCTGTCGCCCATGTGGCACAGTCCCGATTCCCGGGTGCTGGCCGTTGACGAGGCAGCGCTGGATGCCTTGCTGGATGCGTTCGCCGCCGAGGCCGCGGCGCTTCGATGCTCACTATGGGGGTTCGTAAATGTGAGCGCGGACTCCCCGATGGTCCCGCGCCTGATCCAGCGAGGCTTCCGCTGCAGGGAACTGGTGCCGCGCTGGGTGCTGACCCGCCAGCTCGCGCCCGACGGCCCGGCCTACCTGGCGGCGCTGCGCAAGCCCGTACGCCAGGAACTGCGGCGCCAGCGGCGCCGCGCATCCGAGCACGGCGTGAGCACGCTCATACATCACGGCGATGTACCGGACCTGGCGCAGCTGCTCAGGCTGGTCGCCGCCACCGCGACGCGGGCCGGCTCGCCGAAGTACTACGACCCCGAGCGCCTGGCCAGCTTCCTGCGCGAGCTTGGTGATCCTGTGCGGCTGCTGGAGATGCGCGACAGCGTCGGCGAGACGCTCGCCGTGGGCATCTGCCTTGTCGAGGACACCCGGTTGCAGTACTGGGCGGTCGGCTATGTGCGTGACCGCGCGGATCTCGCTTTCAGCCCGTTCTATGCGCTCTGGTGGGAAGTACTGGAGCTGATGTGGTCGCTGGACGTCCAGACCGCCGAGTGCGGCAGGCTCAACGAGACCTTCAAGCGCAGAATGGGCATGGTACCGCAACAGCTGGTCGCGCTGCTCGGACCGGACCGATGACCCTCCTGCGGGCAGAGCGGGCAAGCCCTCCGAAGGCCGTCCGCTACGCGGTCGTTCGCGAGCTGCCGTGGCTGCGGGCGGTCATGGCTGCGCACGCGATATCCATGTTCGGGACGGTCGCAGCGGACTCGGCGTTGTCGCTGCTGATGTACCGGGAAACGAAATCAAGCCTGTACGGCGCGCTTGCCTTCAGCGTTGTGTTCGTTCCACAGGCGATCTCCGGCTCGCTCCTCGGTGGCTTTACCGGCCGCTACACGACACGTACAGTCCTGGTCGGCGCGAACGCGGCCGGTGCATTCCTGGCGGCCGCGATGGCCAGCCCGTGGACCCCAGTCGGCTGGCAGCTCGCGCTCGCGGCAGTCCTCGGCGCCGTTGCGCCGATTCATAACGGCGCTCGGACCGCGATGCTTATCGGCGCGCTGGAGCATGACCAGTTTCTGGCGGTGCGTTCCGCGCTGCGGATGATTGCCCAGCTGGCTGTGGTGTCTGGCTTTGCATGCGGCGGAACACTGTCGGTTGTGGCCGGGCCGAGAGTCGTGCTACTCGGCAACGCGGCGAGCTTTGTCCTGGCCACCCTGCTTGTCTGCTGGGCCACCGCAGGCGCGCCAGAGTGCAGATCAGCCGCGGAGCGGCGAACCAGTCCCGTGGCGGCCTCGCTCCGTGCCGTAGCCCAGGTATTCCGACAGCGGTCACTTCGCCTGACGGCCCTTCGGCTATGGCTGCCCGCATCGTTCGCCGCGGCGGGAACGGGTCTCACGGTGGCATACGCGAACGAGATCGGCCAAGGCGGAACAGCGGTCGGCCTTTTGCTGGCCGCGTTCGCCGGGGGACTCGTTCTGGGCGAGATCATCCTTTCGCGCGTATCTGCTCAGGCACGCCGGAGATCCGCCGCGTCGCTGATTCTGCTAACGCAGCTGCCGACCCTGGGCTTTGCGGCTTCCCCGCCGCTGTATGTGGCGATCGGCCTGCGCGTACTCAGCGGCGGCGGCTTTGCGTATATGCAGCTCATCGACTCCGATCTGGCCCAGCGCTGTGACCGGGGAATGCAGCGGCAGGTGATGATCGTCGTATCGTCCGGCGCCATGGCGTGCCAGGGCATTGCCATCGCAGTGGCCGGAGCCCTCGCTCAAGTTGGCCGGCCAACCCTGGTCATCGCCGGCTCCGGCGCTTGCGGCACGATGGCCTGCCTCGCTGTGCTCAGGCGGCGCGACTGTCCGCGGTCGCCGCCTGCCTGAGGTTGCTGGGGGCCGGGCTACGAGATGGAGACGGGATGGCGACACTAGAACAGCGGGCGGCCGAGCTCAATACGACGCTTATGACGCGCACGGCCGAGCATGCTGACATGCTCGCAGAGTACTTCAACCCGGCCGGGGATGCCCTCGCCGACATCCGAGCCCACCGGATCCCGCAGGCCCTCCCAGGCCGTCTGCAGGTCCCGCCGCCCTTGCTTCCCGCGGCTACGCGGCGCCAGCTCGCCCGGTGCCATGCGGCATTCCGTATGGCACTGACGGAGATCTTCGAGCACCGGATGGGGGGGCAATGGGAGCGGCTTGCCGACGAGCTTCACCTGAGCGACGCATCACGGCGGTACCTAGACCGGGGCCGACGGCCGCGCTGGTCCGCCATCGCGAGGCCGGATTGCGTGCTCCATGACGATGCGATGACGATGGTCGAACCCAACGGCGGGTCCTCGTGCGGTGGTATGCCCGATACCGACGTCCTTGGCCGCGCCTTCACGGCGGCGCCGGTGATCGGAGACTTTCTGCGGGAAATCGGGGCAGCTCGCCGGGATGTGATGCGCTCGATGGCCGACATGCTCCGGTCCCGGCTTGCCTGGGCCGGACGGGGCGCGGACGGCCTGGTGCTGGTATCAGACCTGCGGGTATTTGTCGGCGCCTCAGAACCCGGCCACGTCGAGCTCTTTGCCGCCGAGCTGCGTCGGCACGGCATGCGGGCGCAAGCGTGCGCGGCCGAAGACCTGGAGTGCGGGACGCGTTCGGTCACCTGGCAGGGGCAGAGAGTCGACCTGATCTACCGCTTCTGGGCTGATCAGCCGGATCCGCGGAACCAGTATCCGGTGCTCGAGCCGCTCCTGCGAGCGGCCCGGTCGGGTTCGGTCGTCCTGTTCGACGAACTTGACGACCAGATCGCGACGACCAAGGCATCGCTCGTACTGCTGTCAGAAGAACTCGACGCCGGAACTCTCTCCCCCGAGCTGGAGCGTGATCTGGTGTCCCTTGTCCCGTGGAGCCGGTTCGTTGCCGACGGCCCTGCGACCGTAGGCGGGACGAAGGTTGAGCTGCTGCGGTGGTGCGTCGCAAACAAGCACCTGCTGGTCCTGAAACCGTGTCACGGTTACGGGGGCCGCGGCGTGACGATTGGCTGCGAAACGACGCCAGCGCAATGGGTTGCGGCCATCGACGCTGCTGTCGCATCAGACGAATCGTGGATGGTCCAGAGTCTTGTGACTGGTGACGCCGAAAGCATCGGCGTGGTTCACGATGGGACGATCATGAGCGAGAAGACATTTACCAGCTATGGCTATTTTATGGTAGGTAACGAAGCCACGGGAATCATCCGGAGAAGTGCACCGCTCGGGTACCCGACAAGGCTGGTCATGCACTCCGCCCACGGCCCGGTGTTCTTCGTCTGAGTAGTCACTGCGGGTACCATGGCGCGTCACGGCGGGCGAACGTGCCAGAAAACTGCGCCGAGTTCTTCATGGCCTACCGATCCGCTGATTGAGAGACTCGCTGGTGTGATGAGAATACGAACGCCCCGAGGCCGAGATTGGTAGCAGGTGACACGTTGGCGATCGACAGTGTCACAGTGTCGTGTATACGACACCGGAAAGGTGAGGCAAATGCGCGATCGGGTTATCGTAATATCGCCACGGAAATCTGGAACTCATCTCATTCAGCGACTTCTGGTGAACCTCGGCTACGGAACTTGGGGTGATCTCGGAGTGCCTGCTACGGACTTGCCCCGGTTTAGCATCCGGGAGCGGATTAAGCTCGCCAGGCTCGTATTGCCGGACGATGAATACTCAGCACTTGACGTCAGGGGCAATCGAGCGGAGTTTATCGAGAAGACCAATCTGGCGTGGGAGAAAATGGCCGCGTCGTGGGCCGAGAGGCTTGGGCAGGCTACAGTTCCGAGTTTCCCTGGGGTCAGACCAGGGCTATGGCGGTCGGCTTTCTCAGATACTCCGGCACATGTTTCATGGTTCTTCCATTCACTTGACATCTCGCGAATCGATCCCGGGTTCTTGACCGAATGGCGCGCGACGGGCCAGCCGGCTTTCATCCTGAACCTGCGCGACCCTCGTGACGCCCTGGTCTCGATGGCTAACTTCCTGGCATCGCCGCGTACCGGCGAGATAGTCAAGTCCGTGGAGGGGCCGATATTTTTTCCATCATATTCGGCCGTTCCTGATCTTCAGGATAGGATCGATATGATCCTTACCGATCCTTGCGTTCCACTCTTTCAGGATTATGATCGCGCGGTCAGCTTCTTCAGGCATCCTGACGTCTGTAAAGTCTCGTTCGAAGAACTGGTAGGCCCCGAGGGAGGCGGTGACCGTGCGCTGCAATTGCAGGCTATCATTAGAGTCGCCGAGTTTCTGGAGGTGGGCGTAACTGATATGGCTTCGCTCACGGCTCGGCTATATGACCGCCGCTCGTTTACTTTCCACAGGGGCCAGTCGGGAGTTTGGCGCATGGCCTTTAACGATTCTCAGAAGATGTTGTTCGACGACAAGCACGGTAGCTTGCTTAACACGCTAGGCTATCGATCGTGCCGTTAGTATCCATCCGCAGATCATTGTGTCTCGTGGTGGTGGATTGCCTGCCGCTGGCAGCGGAAGCTGCTGAAACGGTACTTCTGGTGTCTTCGTCAGCGTGACCGGCCATCCGACTCCTGCCATCGCGGCTTCTCCGCGGTACGTCCGCCAGCAGGCCCAGCACGCGGTCCGACCGTAATTCAGTCACATGCTTAACAAGAACTGCTAGGAAAGTACCGCCACCACTGCATGGCGGGCTGGTGGCGCCGCTGACAGCATGGCGGTGGACAGAGAGTTCATTGTGAACGGATTCGGCGGCCGTACACGTAGCCACCGTCCTGTCAATGGCCGCGACCCATGAGGAGGTGCGTTGGCAATGCGCCATACCTACTAGCTGATGCCGGTCGTGGAGCCACGACGGCGATGGCCTTATCAATCGCGACCGACGGCATCCCGCCTGCGCGGCCAGATCAGCCCGCGCGGGCGGGTTCGCCGATGGGAGATGAACATGGCCGATCAGTCATGCAGCTGGTGGGATCCGCTTGATCCGGCGTTTCTCTCCGACCCGTATCCGGTATATCGTCGCCTCCGAGCCCAGGGCCCAGTGCTGTGGCACGATTCTCTGGGTTCATGGGTGGTCACCGGGTATGAATCCTGCGAAAGTATCCTGCGCGACTGGAATGCATTCGCCTCCGACTTCCGCCGCGTTGGCGCCGAGGAGCCCGAGGAATGCGTCAGCGTCCAGACGCTCGACCCGCCGGAGCACCGCGCCGTGCACCGCCTTCTCGCCGATGCCGTGCGAGCACAGGACGCTGGCTGCCTGGCTGCCGAGGTCTACCATGCGGCTTGCCAACGACTGCGGGAGCTCGCGGCACGCGGCGGCGACTTCGTTGCTGACGTGGCGATGCCGGTGTCCATCGAGGCAACCCTGCGCCTGCTCGGAGTGCGACCAGACGACGGCGATCGCCTGGTCGATCTGTCTACGGCCGTCGTAGCCAGCATGAACGCCGGACTCCGCCCGGACGCTGAGGAGGCGGGACGAGCCGCGCGCAGGGAACTGAGCGCCCTTATCGCACGCTGGCCTCGTCATCCGGCCGACGGTGGCGTGGTCTCATATGTCGCGGCGCACCGTAACACGGCGGCCGTAGCCGACTCCGTCATAGGAAACTCACTGCGGGTACTGCTGCTGGCAGGCATCAATTCCGCTCAGCGGATGCTAGGACTGGGGCTACTCACCGTCTTGCGTGATGCCAGGGCGTACGGGAGCCTGGCTGACGCGCGTGACGTCACGCCGGGCGCAGCACATGAGTTCGTCCGCCTGGACAATCCATTCCAGGCGCAGAGTCGCAGATGCACCCGCCCGATCGAACTCAAGGGGGTGCACATGTCCCGGGGAGATACCGTCGTGGTTCTGCTGGGCTCGGCCAACCGCGATCCGGCCAGGTTCACCCAACCGGACAGCTTCATGCCCGAGCGGCGGCCGAACCCGCATCTCGGATTCGGCCGGGGCACCCACGCCTGTCTGGGGGCTCCGGCGGCGCTAGGCCTGTTGCGTGCCACGTTCGCGGCCCTGGCGTCGTGCGGGTCCAGGTTCGTCCTCGCCGGCGCCCCGGTCTTCGACCAGAACCCGACCCTGCGGGGCCTGGTCAGTTTGCCGGTGACACCCGTGGACGGCTTAGCGGACGGCGATCGGCGCACTCAGAGCGGGACGGCGGAGATCGGCTGGGTCATGAATCCCGGGCCGGGCGGCGCGCCGGGAGGCAGTACGCACGGCCGCGACGGCCGCGGCCACAAGGTCGCCGCGGTCGAGTCCGACCCCCCAGCTCGTCCGCTCGCCGATCGTGCATTCGGCGTAGACGGCGACTCCTTGATGAGCTGAGAACCCGCCGCCAGCCGCGACTGCTGCCGGCTCGGCGCTCGGCGGCTGTGTCCACGTCTGGCGGTGCACCCTTCTGACGTCGATGCCAGCCGAGGCGAGCGCAGCACCGATCGTACGAGCGCACCCCACCTGGTCCTCGTCGAGGTCGCGCGTCCGCCCCTCCACATGGAGGCAAGCGGTAACGCCCTCGTTCTGGGCACGAGGCGCCGCGTCATCGATCGCCCCATCGGCCTGGTCGGAGTCCATGACATACTCCTGGTTGAAGAGCTGCCAGAGCTGGGCTGGAGATATCACGCTCCCGGTGGCGTCCGTGTGTGCCTGGACGAGTTGGGCGAACTCGATCTGCAGGTCGCGGGGCAGGTGAAGCGCATGCCAGGCGCTCATGACGTAGGCCACGCCGCCTTTGCCGGACTGGCTGTTTACCCTGATCACGGCCTCGTAGGTGCGGCCCACGTCCTTGGGGTCTACAGGGAGGTACGGCATATGCCAGCGAGTGTCGCCGACCGGCACTCCGGCAGCCCTGGCAGCATTGTCTCTGGCTTCGAATCCCTTCTTGATCGCATCCTGATGCGAGCCGGAGAATGCGGTGAATACCAGTTCACCGCCGTAGGGGTGGCGCGGATGGACTGGGAGCCGGTTGCAATGCTCGACAGTACGGCGAATGCGATCGAGATCAGAGAAGTCAATGCCCGGATCGATGCCTTGGGAGAGCAGGTTCATGCCCAGCGTGACCAGGCACACATTGCCGGATCGTTCGCCATTACCGAACAGGCATCCCTCTACCCGCTGCGCCCCGGCCAGCACCGCCAGCTCCGCCGCGGCCACCGCCGTGCCGCGGTCGTTGTGCGGGTGAACCGACAGGCAGATGTGCTCTCTGCGGGACAGGTTGCGGTGTACCCATTCGATTTGGTCAGCGAACGTAGTCGGCAGGGATCGCTCAACCGTGGCCGGAAAATTTAGAATTATCTCCCGACCGCGCTCTGGCTGCCAGACGTCCATGACCGCCTCGCAGATCTCCAGCACAAACTCGGATTCGGTCTCGTTGAAGATCTCCGGAGAGTACTCGAAGCCGAAATCGCAATCGCCGAGTGCCTCCTCGGCGTACTTCATCATGAGCCGGGTACCGCGAACTGCCATGTCTTTGCACTGTTGCCGGTCAACCCCGAACACCAGCTCCCGGAACATCGGTGCAGTCGCGTTGTAGAGGTGGATCGTAGCTCGGCGCGCCCCGACGAGGGCCGCCACGGTCCTCTGTATCAGCTCGTCGCGGGCCTGGACCAGCACAGATATGCGAACGTCGTCAGGGATTCGATCCCCTTCGATCAGTAGCCGCAAGAAGTCCAAGTCGTCCTGGCTGGCGACGGGAAATCCGACTTCGATCTCCCGGTAACCAATATCTGTAAGCAACTCGAACATAGCTAGTTTCCGGTCTTTGCACATAGGACTGGCAAGGGCCTGGTTCCCGTCACGTAGGTCCGTTGATAGCCAGCGCGGCGCCTGGGCGAGCGCTCGGTCCGGCCACGTACGGTCGAGAAGGGTAATTGCCGGAAGGGGGGTATACCGCTGATGGGACTTCATTACCGTCGCTCCCTTACTGGATGGCCGAGTCATGCCACGCTATGGACCGGCTGGCCCGCGGGCGCGCCTATGGCTGCTGGGTACAGATGGTTCATGACGATGCCGACGCTGGCATCGGGGACTCGGCCGGGGAACCCGTTGAGCACCTCGTGCTGGAGTTGCTGCAGCTCGGGCGCTGGGTCCAGGCCGAGTTCTTCTCTTAGGGTCTGGCGCAGGTTCTGGTATACCTGCAGCGCTTCGCTGCGCCTACCCGATCGGCCAAGTGCGGTGATGAGTTGCTCATAGAACCACTCGTTGAAAGGATGCGCGGCGATCAGAGACCTCAGCTCTCCTATCAGCTCACGATGGAGGCCGAGACGCAAATCAGCCTGGATACGCAGTTCCAGTGTGCGTAGCCGCAGTTCCTCGAGGGGGGCAGTGTGCGCTCCGAGGACAGCTTCCCGGACCACGTCAGCCAGCACCGGACCTCGCCACATGTCGAGAGCCCGACGCAGCACTCCGGCTGCTTCAACCAGATTCTCGCTCTCGAGTTGCCTGCGGCCGTACTCCACGAGGCGCTGAAAGACGAACGCATCCACCTGGTCCGGATCAACGGCCAGCACATACCCGGACGGCCTTGTGACCAGATCTGCACCGCGTCGGCAGGGTGGCTCTCGGGCGATCATGTTGCGGAGCTGATAAATATAAGTCTGCGTCGTGGCGACCGCGCTACGCGGGGGGTGCATGCCCCATAGCTCTTCGATCATTAGCTCGATGTTGACCACCCGGTTAGCGCAAAGCATGAGTAGCGCTAGCACCTGACGTGGTTTCGATGCCGTCGGGGTACAGACCCGATCTCCGCAGGCGACTTCCAGCGGTCCCAAGGCCCGGAACTGTAGCACCGGCTTCCCTCACTCTCAACCATATGCGAGGAATCTCACCTGGCGGGCGGGCCGGATAAGATCCCCTTGCGTCTACCTCGACGGCTTATCGAAGATTGTTGATGTAACGTGAAAGCTAGTCGGCTTGCATTCCCATTGGCAACGGATACTCAACCAAAGCGATCCAGAAATAGCCTGGAGGATCAGCAACTATATCGAAGGTATGAGCCCAGCTGCGCACTTCGATACCCCCTGTTATCCAGTGCTCAAATGCCTGATAATCGCGGTTATGATAACAACTGTAGATATGGCGGCGACAACGCCTGCCCCAAGTACAGGCGGCGGGGCTGCCGTCGTGCCTGGCACCGCGGTGCCGGGCACTGGCGTCTCCGGCTTTAGCCGCGCGCGCTGCGCCGCCGGATGGTGCCTCGTTGAGGCACGCCCGTCCGTTCTCGCCGTCTCCTTGCTCCGATACCTGACCGGCGGTGTTCTGGCGGCCAGTGAGTTCGCGCACGGGCATCCGCTGCGCACCCTGGCCGGCGCGCCAATCTGGGAGCTCGCTGTTTTCGCGGTCTACCTATTCAATGGCGTAATGGACACTCACGAGGACCGGGTCAATGGTTCCGGTCGACCAATCGCTCGTGGTGTGCTGTCCCCGCGACTCGCCCGGCGTGTCGCTGCAGGCGCTGCTGCTGCTGCCCTCATGGGCAGTATTGCGCTTGGCATACCGTCGATGGCGGCGATTGCCGCCTACCTGATCGTCGGCTACTTCTATTCGGGCCCGCCGTGTTACCTCAAGCGGCAGCCGATTGGATCAGCTGTCGCTGCGGCATCACTCGGACCGCTGATGTGCTACGGCGGGCTCACCGCGTACGCGGGCGACAGTTGGACACTGCCTGGTGCTGGCTGGCTCGCGGTGGCAGCGTGGACGTGGCTGTGGATGGGCCTGGTGGGTGCACCAGCCAAGGACCTAGGCGACGTGATTGGCGACGCTGCCGCCAGACGCCGCACGCTGCCGGTGATGTACGGGCAGTCAAGGGTACGGCTCGTAGTCTCTATCAGTGCGGTCAGCCTGGCGATCGCGTTCGTCGTGGTATCCAGTCGGCTGTCCTGGTGGCTAGCTGTACCGGGGGCGGTCGTGCTGGTAGGCGCCGGAGCGGTGGCGCTGCTCAGCATGAAACAACCCTTGCGAAGTGACCGGTCCCATCTGCGGCGGCCTTATCGCGCGTTCATGGTCACACAGTTTGCTGTGTACCTGGCCGTGATCGCGTCGACCGGCGCGACAACGTTGCTTCCGGGGAAGCTGCGCTGAAGGTGATTTTCCTCCCGCAAAGGGGATCCTCCTCCGCACGGGCCTGGTCGGCGCCAGGCGTACCGCGGAGCGGAGCCGGCTATCGCACAGTCATTTCCACCCCCGAGGTGGCTGGCTCGTCATGGCTGTGCACGGCGGCGAGCTTGGCCCGGACCTGGCCGGCCTCAGGGTGGTGCAGGTCATCGAGGATGGCCACGGCCTGTTGCCACGCCTCTCGAGCCTGCCGTAGTTCTGCGGCGGTCTGGTAGGCGTCGCCGAGGTGAATAAGTGTCGCGGCTTCGTAGTAGCGGTCGCCGAGTTCTCTGAGGATGTCAAGGGTGTGCTGGTAGCAGTAGACGGCCTGGGTCAAGTGGCCAAGGTGATGCTCGGCGTAGCCGAGGCTGTCCCAGGTGGCCGCCTCGCTGTTACGGTCGCCGACCTCGCGCCATATGCTGAGAGCTTGCTGGATAGATGACCGGGCTTGCTCGTAGTTGCCACGCTGGGCCTGGCAGTAGCCGATATTATTTAGGGATCGGGCCTGTCCCGCCTTGTGGCCGAGGACCCGGTACAGGCAAAGGGCCTGCTGGGCATGGCCGAGTGCGGCGTCAAGCCGACCCTGCCGCTCGCATAGCCAGGCAAGGGACTGGTGCGCGCGAGCCTCCCCGGCCCGGTCACCTAGCTGTCGGTACAACTTCAGACACTCCGCCAGCTCGGTGCCGCCTTGGTCGTACTCGCCGAGTCTGGCGTGGGTCTTGGCCAGGAGACGGCGGGATTCGGCTTGCCCGGCCACGTCGCCCATGCGCGCGGTGGCGGCCACCGCGATGCGCAGGATGCCGTCCTGCTGGCTCCAGTACCCGCGCCAGTCGAGGAAATCTGCCATTGCCCAGGCGATCTGCCAGGCGTGAACGTCGGACCCGGTGTCGGCGGCGAGGGTGACGGCGGCTTGCAGCACGTGACACTCGGCCTCGAACCAGGCCACTGCCTGCTGGTGATCGGCGGGCTGCTCGGGCAGGACGCCCGGCCGGGCCGGGTCGAGGATCATCGGCTCCCGTGACGAGCGGAGCAGGACGGCGGCAGTGCGAGCGGTGTGCAGGTAGTGGTCGAGTATCCGGCCAACCGTCTCCTGGCGGTCGGGCTCGCTTTCTGTGGCGTGGGCTTGTTCGTGGGCGTATGCACGGAGCAGGTCGTGGCAGGCGTACCGGCCAGGGATGTGCTCGGTGAGCAGGTGGGCATGGGTGAGCTCGGCGAGCAGACGGCGGGTTTGGGCGTGGTCGCACCCGGCGAGGCTGGCAGCGGCCGGGGCGGTGATGTCCGGGCTGGGGAGCAGGCTCAGCAGCCGGAACATGCGCGCGGCAGCGGGGTGAATGTGGCCGACCGACCAGGAGAACACCGTCCGCACACTGACGGCTGGGTCGCCCACTTCCAGCGCGTCCAGCCGACCGCCGGCACCATGCAGCTCGGCTGCAAGCGCGGCGAGCCGAAGGCTGGGCCGGGCAGCGACGCGGGCAGCGGCGACGGCCAGCGCCAGTGGCAGGCAAGCACATAGGTCTGCGATTTCGGTGACCGCATGCGGCTCGGCGGCAGCGCGACCGGCGCCGAGCCGGGCGATAAGCATCTGCCTGGCCTCGGCATCGGCGGGCACGTCGAGGGTGATCAGGCGGGCGCCGTTGCTTGCGGCCAGGCCGGCCAGCTGGTTGCGGCTGGTGACGATCACCAGGCACCCTGGGCCGCCGGGCAGCAGCGGGCGGACTTGCTGTTCATCGCGGGCGTTATCCAGCACGACCAGCATCCGCCGATCCGCGACCAGGCTCCGATACAAGCTGGTCTGGGCATCCACACCCGGCGGGATCCGTTCCGGCGCCATGCCCAGCGCGTCCAGGAATCCGCGGATCGCCTCAGCCGGCGTGGCTGCGGTGCCGGTGGGGTCGAACCCTCGCAGGTTCACATACAGCTGCCCATCCGGATACCGTCGAGCTACTTCGCGCGCCCAGTGGATAGCCAGGGAGGTCTTGCCCACCCCGGCGGTTCCGCTGATCGCATAGATCACCGCCGTCCCCGGCTCGTCCCTGGCCTCATCCAGCATCTGCGCCAGCGCCGCCAGCTCTCCGGCCCGGCCGGTGAAGTACGCCACCGTAGCGGGCAGCTGCCGCGGCACATCCGGAGTCTGGACGCCGGTCGCGCCGTTGGGCTGGGGGGCATCCAGGGCGGGGTCAGTGGTCAGGATCTTCTGGTGCAGCTCTTGCAGCTCGACGCCCGGCTCGGCGCCCAGTTCATCGACCAGCGTCGCGCGCACGTGCTGGTAGGCGGCCAGCGCGTCAGCCTGGCGACCGCACCGGTATAGCGCCAGCATGAGCAGCGAGTGCAGGTGCTCGCGCAACGGATAGACCGTGGTCAGCCTTTGCAGCTCGGCGATCACGTCGGCGTGCCCGCCCAGGTGCAGGTCGGCTTCGATTTGGGTTTCCGCCGCGTGCAGGCGCAGCTCAGCCAGCCGGGGCACCTCCCGCATCGCCAGCACATCGGACTCCACGTCCGCGAGCGGCATGCCGCGCCACCACGAGAGCGCCGCCCGCGCCTGCTCGGCCGCCTCGTGCCAGCAGCCGCTGCGCACAGCCGCCCGCGCGGACGCCAGCAAGCTCTCGAACCGGGCCAGGTCCAGCTCATTGTCGGCGACACGGATGAGATACCCATGCGGCTCGGTGATGACCCGCTCCCGCCCGGCCTCGCCTAGAGCCAGCCGAAGCCACCGGACATAGCTGCGAACGGCCACCGGCGCCGACCGTGGCGGCGCCGGTCCCCATAGCGCCTCGATGATCGCCTCCATCGGCACCACCCGGTTGGCCTCCAGCAGCAAGACCGCCAGCAACGCCCGCGGATGACCCCGCCGCACCGGCACCACAGTCCCGCCACTGCGCACCACAAGCGGCCCCAGGAGGCCGAACTCCATAACCTCGGACATGGACCGGCGACTCCTTCTAGCAGGACCCGTCTCGTCTTACCAGCGTGGAGCACAACATCTACCGGCGCAAGACGAGACGGGTCTATCCCACGAACGGCGTTTCCGGCGGTCATGGTTAGTAGGTCTCGGAGGCCGGAAACCGATCGCCAAAGGTGACGGCGAAAGCGTTCAGGGCAGGCTTCCACCGCATGGCCCATCGTGCCCTGCCTGTCCCGGTCGGGTCCAGGGAACGGGTGACCAGGTACAGGCATTTCAGGGCCGCCTGTTCCGACGGGAAGTGGCCTCGGCCTTAATCGCCCGCCGGTACCGTGCGTTCAGCGACCCGGTCGCGTTCGCGGAGCACAGCACCTTTGCGGATCTCGATGTCGTAGTCCGGGAACGGGAGCGGGCACCACCCTAGAGCGGGCGGAGTACGACGCCAAGCACACGTTCTGCTGGGATGTAACCGATCTGGCGAGAGTCCAGGCTCCGAGCAGGATTGTCGCCCAGGACTACGAGTTTGCCAGCCGGTATCAGCACTCCCGGTGAATCCGCGGGCATCGCGTCCGGACGGTGATCTCCGGGTACAGCGGCGACCCTCTTGATCATCCACTCGCGCTGCCTGGTGGCCCTGTTCAGCGGAGGAGTAACCCAGGTGCCACTCTCGCCAGGCTTCTCGATAACCACGATCTGACCGGTGCGCACGTGGCCGATGCGGACGCGGCGGACCAGGACGCGGTCACCAGGGGCCAGCGTCGGCTGCATGCTCGAGCCGACGACCGCGACAACCGCGGTGCGCCGTCGCAGCAGGTATACGCCGGTGGCCAGCGCCGCCATGGCGCTCATCCCCGAGAGCCCGCAAACGAGGCCCGGCATTAACCGGTGCCTTGTCGTGAGATTGGAGTGAATAGCATGACCAGTTCATCGAACCGTGTCAGGAGCAGGCCCGTCACAACGCCGGCCACGGCGGCCACGGCGATCCCGGCTGGCACCGGCCGACCGTGCGTGGCATGGTCGGCAGCCAGCCCGACGGCCACCAGGGCGAGCAAGCCGATGTTACGGGCCAGATGCGGCACGCCCAGTGGCCGCCCGGATTTCACGCCGAAGCAGGCGCACCGTGCCTGAGTACCACGCCGGATGACGACCACGATCCCGACGGCCAGCACGCCGGTCAGCAGAGCGGCACCGCCGAGCGCCAGCGCGGTGACCGTCGCCGCGCCAGCCAGACCCACTGCGGCCAGCACGCCCGCGGCTGCCAGACCTGCCGCGACCGTGGCCTCGCAGCCGACCAGGATCCCTGCCGTGACCGGAAGCAGCCGTGCGGGCACCAGCGCCGTGCTGCCGAGCCCGGCACGGAACGAGCGGTAGGGCTGTCGCCCTCGCAGTTTCCCGACCGCTGATGTGCAATACACATAGGCCGCCGTGACGAGCACGGCGAGAACCAGTTCAGGCATTCCCGCTCCCCGCGGCAACCAGGTCCACCTCGTACCCGCGCGCTTGCAGCGAGAACAGGCGTGCGTAGATTCCGCCGTTTGCGATCAGCGCGTCGTGATCTCCCTGCTCGCTGATTACGCCCTCGGACAGCACCATGATGTGGTCGGCGTCCCGGACGGTGTTCAGCCGGTGGGAGATCAGCACCACAGCGCGGCCTCGACGAGTTTCGCTCAGCCGGGTATGGATCTCGTGTTCGGCGTCCACGTCGAGGCCTGCGCTGGGCTCGTCCATGATCATCAGGTCTCGCCCGCCGCGCAGGAATGCCCGGGCCAGCGCGAGCCGCTGCCATTGGCCCCCGGAAAGAAGCACCCCTGCCTGGGGGTTGTCCTTATCGGTCAGATCGAAGTACGCCCGGCTGAGCAGGGTTCGGTATCCCTGGGGGAGACCCGCCAGCGTGTCGTGGATGCCTGCCTGTTCCGCTGCTGCATGCAGGCGGGTGTCCTCCCGAGCCAGGGTCAGGTCACCGACGCCGATGTTGTCCGCGGCGCTCAGCTCATAGGCCATATAGTCCTGGAACACGACGCTCATGCGATCGCGCAGGTCGGCGGGATCTATGTCGCGCAGGTCGGTACCGTCCCACAGGATCCGGCCGCGATCGGGGTCGTAGAACCGGCATAGCAGCTTGACTAGGGTGGTCTTGCCCGTGCCATTGTGCCCCACCAGGGCAACCGCCTGGCCGTGCGGGATGAAGCAGGTCACGCCGCGCAGCACCCAGGGCTGATCGGGTCCGTAGCGGAACCAGACATCGTCCAGTTCGATGCCCGAGCGCAGCGCTGGTGCTGGCAACGGCTCCACGGGTACGGACAGGTCGGGGCCTGTCGCGAGAATTTGCCGGTAGGACGCGAACATCAGCAGCGCGCGGTATGTGATGCCCGCGCTGTTAGTAATGACGGTCAGCGCTGATGCCACCGATGCCAGCGCGGCCACCAGTATCGACACGTCCCCGACGGTCAGGCGGCCGGCCGAGGCCGAGAGCGCGGCCCACGCCAGGCCTGCGGCCGCGACCGCCGCGCTGAGCACCGCCAGCCCGGTGCTGGCCGCCAGTACGCGCCGGTCCGTGCGCGCGCTTGCCCGCTGCACGTCGCCGAGCTCGTCAAGCATCCGGTCGCGGAAGAAGTCGGCCAGTCGGAACAGGCGGATCTCCTTGGCTGCCGTGATGCTGCACAGCATGCTGGCGTAGAAGAACTGACGTCGCTGGCCGTGCGTAATGCCCCGCAGAAGCGCCGCCTGCCTGCGAGCCGTGCCTCGTTCCAGGAAGATCGCCGGAACCGCCCCGGCTGCGACGACCGCCGTCATGGCCGGACTCAGGACGGCCAGCGTGACGAGGAACCCGGCTAGAGTGATCGCTGACTGCACGATGGCGATGCTGCCGGACAAGACCTGGCCCGGGCCGGATGAGCCAGCCTGCTGCGCGAACCTGAGCTGATCCTGGAATGCCGGATTTTCCAGAGTGCGCAGTCCGGCGAGTGAACCGACCGCGGTGAACAACTTCGCGGCCGCGTTCCGCTCGACCGCTCGGCCTGACTGCGCCGACAGGTACTGGCTCAGACTCGGCAGCGCCGCCGTTACCACGCCGGTCACGCCCAGCGCCACCACGAGCTGCACTAGGTATCCGCTCGTGTGATGGCCGGCGATGTCGTCCAGAATTGCCCGCAGCAGCCAGGCCGCCGCGATAGGCGCCAGGCCGGTCAGCCCCGCCGCAGCAACCAGCCCCGCGAACGCGCGCGAGTGCGCACGCCACACCAGGGCGACGGCGGCCGCCAGCGTTCCCGCCATCCCGTCACCAAGCCCCGGCCGGCCCATTGGCATCACGCCGCGACGGGTGCCGGCAAGGCGCCCGGGTCAAAGCCAGCGGCAGCTACCACGCCGTCGGCATCGAGCAAGCAGAACGCCGGGTAGCCGGAGACCGCGAAGGCCTTGGTCAGCTCGCCGTCCGCGGGTTCCCGGCATACCTGAGCAACTGCGGCCAGGTCGTCCAGGTAAGGCACCGTCGCCTCGTCCGGCCCGAGCACCACCGCCAGCACGCCCTCACGCTCCACGCGATTGACGCGAACGTAGTCCGCAAATGGCGCCACTCGTTCCGGGCAGGCCGAGCACGACGAAGAGAAGAACGCCACCAGTCGGAATCCAGCAGGGCCGGTCAGAGGTTGCCCGTCTGTGGTGACCGAGGCGAAGGGCGCAGGGGCCTCGCCGACACTAATGCCGAGCACCGGTCGGTCGCCAGAGCGGGACCCGCCGAGCAGCTCGGTGTGCTCGCGCAGCCTGCGTATGACACCGAAGGTCATCAGCAGGTTAGTCAGGCACAATGCGCCTACAAGCACCACGACGGTTATAAGAATTAGCATTCACATCTCCCATGATGGTTAGGTGGATGCTGCCGCCAGGTGGGGTCGGGTCGCGGCATCCATCGATGACGTCTGCCAGCAGTTGGCATCGGCAAAAAGTAATCCACAGACGCCGCAGACCAGCTGGCATGCGCAGTTGTAACTGCAATAGCGGTACCAGGCATTACCGGAACCGGGCGGGTGGTAGTAACAGAATTGCCTTGTCGTGTCCTTCGGGCAGCATGCGCCGGCTGTGATTTTCGGCACCACCGCTCTGAGCAGGCGGTCGGCGATCTTGCTGATTGCTCGCATGACTTTCTCCTCGCTTTACTAGCGATAGCGGATCTCCTGCCCGGCGTGCCGGGTGGATTATCCTTAGCGCAGGCATAGGCGCCTGCGCCAAGGATAGTGTCTGACAATTAATAGGCTCAGGCCGCAGATGATATGCAGCGCCATGCTGCGGTGCAGCCGCACGTCAGGCGGCGCTTCAGCACGGCGCTTCCTTACGCGTCCAGCAGCCGCCGCAGACCAGCTGGCATGCGCAGCTGTAACTGCAATAGCGATAGTATCCATAACCGGAACCGCTCGCTACGCAGTAACATAGCTGCTCTGTCGTGTCCTTCGGGCAGCATGCACCGGCCGTGATTTTCGGCACCATCGCGCTAATCAACCGGTCGGCCATGCCATTGATTATCTTAATGGCTGTTCACCTCCCTTTATGGCGGCTCCAGCCCAAGGAGCCCTACTATGAAGTCTCGCGGACCAGGGCGTGCTCGGCCATGAAGAACAGGGGGCAGTTTCCCGGCAGGTTCTGGAGAACATGAGGCGTGTCACCACTGCCCTTAAGTTTCCTGAGTTTTACCGTTTCTGTCCTGGTTGCAGAGGTCTGGTTGCGGTCTTGTGGCATGTTGATCGCGGAAGCGTGACAGGGCGCGACGTCCCTGAAATGAAACAAGCTCCAGATAGGACGGGCTGTCGACACCCATTTCGTCCGCCGGGAGCTTTGTTGCCTGCCTAGAGATCTTCAAGGCCAGGGGTTGCCGGCTTTCGGCGGGCCGGGAACGGCACCGCACGGGCACCAGGAGTCACGGCCAGAGCTTGCACCGCGCCGGCCCTATGCCGGCCCGAGCTCAGCGGGCATGGCGTCACCACGCCACTATGCCGGGGCCTTGATCTCCGCCTCGAGCATGTGCGCTTCCGCGAGCTGGTCGTCGGCCTGGCGGAGCATATCGAGTGCCGCTCGAGAATGGCGAAATGCTTGGCGGTATTCACCTTGTAGGTCGAAAGCCAGGCTTAGATACCGATGGGAAATGCCTTTACCCGCAGTGTCATCAACCGCTGCGAACTGGTCTAGAGCCTCACGGAGATGGGCATCGGCGTCCACGAGGGAGTGGAGCCTGAGATGGGCACAGCCGAGCCTGAGATGTATGTGGGCTAGCCCGATATGATCTCCGCTGGCTTTTGTATCGAATAGTACTGCGGACAAGATATCAATGGATTCTTGTGAATGCCCTCTCCAGTCGAGGAACGTCGCCAGGGCTGCTGCGATCCGCAGCGCATATCCGTGAAATGCGGGGTCGTCAGCTTGCATCACTACGGCTATGAGAACTTGTTTATTATCCTCGAACCAGGCGAGTGCGTCTTCGGCGCAAGTGACTTCCTCTGGTGAAACTCCTGGAGCGGGCGGTGCCATGGCGGGCGGATGGGGGATACTGCTCACCAGCTGCGCCGCAGCGTATGCAGTGTGCAGATAGTGGTCGAGGACGCGGTTAACTGCCGCGCGGCGGGAGGTCTGGGTCTCGCTCTGCTCTGCCTGTTCCCGGGCATAGACGCGAAGGAGGTCGTGCATGCTGTAGCGTCCGTGCGGTTGCCGGGTGAGCAGGTGGGCGTCAGTGAGCATGCTGAGCACTTCCTGTACCTGCCGCAAAGGGCTCGCGCCGAGGCTGCTGGCAGCTGAGGAACTGATGTCGGGTCCGGAATGCAGGCCAAGGAGGCGGAACATGTACGCCGCATCTGGCGATAGCTGCTGATAGGAGCGGCAGAACACGGCGCGCAGGCTGCTGGCTGGATCGTCGCCGTCGAGTATGTCTAGTCGGGTTTGCGCATTGCACAGCTGGACCGCCAGATCGGCCAGTCGCGGATCTGATGAGACGTCAGCGTGGGCTGCAGCGATCCCAAGGGCCAGTGGCAGCCCGGCGCAGAGCCGTATCAAATCATCTGTCGCTTCAGGTTCGGCGGCGAGCCGCGCGTGCCCTAGCCGGCAGGTGAGCAGCTGGCGCGCTTCACCGGCGGTGAGTACGGCCAGGTTCAGCAGTCGAGCTCCCTCGGTCGCGGCTAGCCCGAATAGCTTCCTACGGCTGGTAACCACGAGAAGACATCCCGGTGATCCGGGAAGCAAGGGGCGTACCTGACTGGTGTCGCGCGCATTATCCAACACGACCAGGATCCTTCGGCCGGCCAGCAGGCTCCGGAATAGGCCGGCTTGCGCTTCGAGGGTAAGCGGGATCTGCCCGGGCCGTACGTTAAGGGCATCGAGTAGGGTTCGGATAGCTTCCGCGGTGCTGAGCGGGGCGGCGGCAGGCTCGAAGCCTCGAAGGTTCAGCCACAGCTGCCCGTCCGGGAACCGCTCCGCGATCTGGTGTCCCCAGCGGATAGCTAGCGTGGTCTTGCCTACGCCCGCGGCTCCTGCGATCGTCAGGATCGCGGCAGGGCGATCAGCGTGGACAGTGTCATCAAGCCACCCGCTCAGCATCTTGAGTTCGGCCGACCGGCCGACGAAACCACCCATGAGGCCAGGTAGCTGGCGCGGCGTGACCTTCAGCCGTTGTGAGACAGGTTCGGATATAGCAGATGGGCTGTCAGCGAGACCGTCTGGCCAGCGTACCGGCATCCCACGGGCGATGGCGATCAGCGCCTTTGCTTGGATCCGGTCAAGGTCCAGGGCGGTAGCCAAGAGTTCGAGCGACCGGCGCCGAGGTCGGAATACCCTGTCCCTTTCAAGATCGCTAATCGACCTGACACTCAAACCTGACGCGTCAGCGAGCTCCTCCTGCGTCATCCCAGCCAGGTCTCGCAGGCTGGCGAGTAGCTCACCCAGACGCCGGTCCGCTCCAGCGTGCATAGCCCTCTCATTTCAGTTAAGGAAACCGTCCCCAGCTGCCTCGATGCAATCAAGTAGAGGTGACAGTTTGATCCTTTCCGCTTCACTTCGAGAATTCGTCGAGCCCGGCTAGAGGGTGTGGCTGCTCGGCGAGGTCTCTAGCGATTTTCGATGGCATCTCGGCAAGCTCAGGGCAGGACGTCGTAGAGGGCGGCGTCGTGAAGGTTCCTCGTATATGGGCGTCACGATGGATATCAGGCAACTCGGCAATGCAGTTCCGGTCTCCTTGCCGATCGGGCTGGGAACCCGTGCGTTCACCGGCCGCCAGAGCCGGGGCGCCGAACAGGAGGCCTTGTTCATTGCCAGGGTCCACCAGGCTCTCGACATGGGCATCGCCCTGCTCGACACTGCCGACCACTATGGTGGGGGACAGGTCGAGCGGCTCATCGGTCGAGCGATCGCGAAACGGCGTGGCGAGGCCCTCATAGCCACCAGAGGAGGTGTCCGCTTCACGTCTGGCGGACACGTCGTCGGCGTCGACGGCAGCCCACGCCACCTACAGCAAGCGTGCGACGCATCGCTACGACGGCTTGGTGTCGACTACGTCGACCTCTATTACCTCGATCGTCACCATGACCGAGGCGACGAGGAGGTACCGGTCGAGGAGAGCGTTGGACAGCTCGCCGAGTTGGTCAGGGCAGGAAAGATCCGGCATATCGGCATGATCGCGCCACCAGCACGAGAGTTGCGCCACGCCCACGCCGTCCATCCCATCACCGCGATTTCTAGCGAATACTCACTGTGCGAGCGCCGGGCCGAGATCGAGCAGCTGCCCGAAGCCCGGGACCTGGGCATGGCCTTCGTAGCACGCAGCCCGCTAGGCGGCGGCCTGCTCACAGGTCACATAACCACAACCGATCAGAACGAGGCCGAGGGCCTTCATTGCGGCGACCGTCGATTCTCACGCGAGAGCCTGGCGCGCAACGCGTATCTGCTTCGGGCAGCTCAGGAGGTCGCCACCCACCTGGACCTCAGTCTCAGCCGACTCGCTCTTGCCTGGCTGCTGTCGAGACCGGGCGTCATACCTATCCCGAGCACCCGCAACCCTCTGCACCTAGAGATGAACGCGGCCGCCGTCAGCGTGCGGCTCGGCCGCGGGGTGCACGAGCGGCTCGCCGCGCTCTTCCCGCCGGCACCCGCTGGCGGCTGATGGCGACCGCGATCGGCCGCCCTCATCGCCCGTGGGCGGGCGGTCATCGCGGCGCAGCGGGGCTGCCAGCCTGGAACCGGGGCGCTTCTCAGCAGTTATCAACGACTGCGCAATCGCTTTGTTGACCGCGTCGATCCGCGAGACCGCACCGAGCTTGACGAAGATGTTGCGCAGGTGCCGCTTCACTGTCGCCTCGGTGAGGCGGAGCCGGGAGGCGATCTGGGTGTTACTCATCGCCTGGGCGGTGAGCTCAAGGACCTGCAGTTCCCGGTCGGAAAGCCTCCGGGAGGACGGCGCCAGCGCGTAGGCAAGGCTCTCGCGGGAGACCGACAACAGGATTCGGGCCTCCCCATCACTCAGGCTGCGAATCGCTGATACCAGCTCGCGGGCGTGCACGCTCTTGAGCAAGTAGCCGCGGATACCGACCGCAAGGAGGCTCTGAACGAGTTGCGGTCCTTCGTACATACTCAAGATGATCACCTGCGACTCAGGTGACAAGGCATGGATGCCCTCAACGGTCGTGGTGACATCCTCGCCAGGGATCTCCACGTCCAGGAGCACGACGTGGGGACGCTTTTCGGCGGTCCGCTCCAGGGCCGCCCGGCTGTCCTCTGCCTCGCCGACGACGACCATGTCATCCTGTGCTTCAAGGATCTCTCGCAGACCCTCTCGGAAGAGAGCGTGGTCATCGACGATCAGAATCGTCGTCACGTTAGCCGGCTCGGTCATTGGGAAGCACATCCAGCGGTACGAGGAGTTCCACGTGAGTACCCGTGGTGAGCGGAGGGGTTATCACCAGGGTCCCGCCCATCAGTTCGGCGCGTTCCCGCATCGACGCGAGTCCCGCTCCGCCAGAAGTTGCGGTCCTGGCTATGTCGAACCCGGCGCCGTTGTCCTCAACGGACGCCCTTAGCTCGTATGGAGCGATATCCACGCGGATCAGGATCGCCAGGGGGTTGCCGTGCCGCAGCGCGTTGTGCACGGCTTCGCGAAGGACGAGGAACGACTCGTCGCGGATGGCAGCCGGTACCCAGTTCTCGTCGCCGTTGACGAACAGGCGAATGTCCACACCGTGGACTCGCACCGTGTCAAGGTATGTCCTAAGCGCTTTCTCCAGGCTTCGTGTCGGCTCTTCCGTGCGCAGACCCGAAATCAGGTCATGCAGGTCAAGCATGGCCTCGTGGACGGCGCGTTGAGCATTCTCGACCCGGACCGCCGCCGCGGCAGGTTCGGTCTCCCGGTAGTGGTCAAAGAGCTCGAGCTGACGCTGCGCTGCGCTGACTCCGTGACCGACGCGGTCGTGCAACTCCCGCGCGATGCGGGTTCGTTCCGCGGCATGGGCTTCGTCGATCTTGTCGAGCAGGAAGCTCGGGTAGGCGATGACTGCCTCCCGGATGCGCACGCTGATGCTCTGGTTCATAGCCAGAGCCACCAGCCCGAACAGCTGAAGAGCCTCCGTATCTGGTTCAAGGTGACGGATAACCGTGGTCAGGACCACCTCGAAGAGCACTACAGCAGCACGCAACGATTCGTGCGGGTGCACTCGCCGCGCCGCCCTAGTCTCACCGATGTCATGCGACAGGCGTCGGTAGCCGTCGTCCACCTGCACGCGGCCCGCTCGCAGGCTCCCTACGACATCAGAGAGGATCTGTCCGGCCTGCTCGATGACCTGCTCGCGCGCAGCCAGATCGCGTACGAGCGGGCTATCCGTTCCCTCAAGCCTTCGTACGTAGGAGGCCAGGATCTCTGCGCGGTCTGCCTCCACGAAGGCTATGAGAGTGTCCCGCGAAGACCGCGACCCCGCGTTTAGGATTCCGGCCACCTTCGTGGACCCTCCCAACAGAACCGCGTGCTTAGCGGGCCTTAGGCGAGCTCCGGAGAGCTAAGACGCTGATGTAGTTTGCTAAGCTGCGCCATCCATGGCATCGGATCCGGGAGAGCAGTAGCCACGTCCGCGCGTGTCGAACAGGCCAAGCCTTGCCGGATCGCTATTTCGTCGTGCTGGCAGATTAGGGCGCGTATGGACATCGTGCCGTGCCCATCCGACCCGCGACGGACAAGGATCCGCCGTCTGCTACGCACTGCCTCGGGTATCACCCTCATCTTCAAAGTTACCGTGTTCAACTCCTTGTCGGCGAAAATCGCTGACAGGTGCGATGCGGCGTACGTCGTCAGCCATGTGAGAGCAGTCTGCCGCCCGCCGGTAAAACCCGCGTATAACGCGAATCTGCGGTAGTCACTTAACCGGAGCTGGGGTCTGGGCATGGAGCAGCCGCGCTCCGGCGTCTACTACCCGAGGTCGACGGGCGAGTTCCAGGCCTGGTTCCGCACGGATGCGGCCGCGGCATGGTCTTCTGCCGGGTGCTGGAGCTGGCCGCCGGGCCGACCCGGTCCGCTCCCACCTGCTCGCCGCAAGAAACCGCACCCGGCACCGGTCGCGCGGGGCTGGGGTCACCCGCTAAGCCTCGACCGTCCAGCGGCCAACCGGCCATGGAGAACAGGCGAGCTCCAGCTGCAGCTACCAATCCCGCTCCGGTTAAGTGAATACGCC
>Ga0187780_10000206_pt1 | contig 46053 bp, 48 predicted proteins | sample 1015_Q2_SP10_20__FD_132429 | JGI IMG/M metagenome (GOLD analysis project Ga0187780, IMG submission 132429) | Tropical peat soil microbial communities from peatlands in Department of Meta, Colombia - 1015_Q2_SP10_20_MG | ecosystem: Environmental > Terrestrial > Soil > Wetlands > Peat | place...
ACCGGCGTGCCGATGGTGATCTGCGGCGACCAGTGATCGGCGACCGGCGCTGTGATACCGGCCTTGAGGCTCATGACGGCTTCTTCCAGCATTTGCTGGTAGAGCTCGAAGCCGACCTCCTTGATATGGCCGGACTGCTCCTCGCCGAGCAGATTGCCGGCGCCGCGGATGTCGAGATCATGCGACGCCAGCTGGAAACCGGCGCCGAGCGTATCGAGCGACTGCAGCACCTTGAGCCGCCGCTCGGCCTGCAATGTGATCGGCTTCTGCGCGGGCAGAGTCAGCAACGCATAGGCGCGCAGCTTCGAGCGGCCGACGCGGCCGCGCAGCTGATAGAGCTGCGCCAGGCCGAAGCGGTCAGCGCGATGCACGATCAGGGTGTTTGCGGTCGGGATATCGAGGCCGGATTCGATGATCGTGGTCGACAGCAATACGTCGTATTTGCCGTCGTAGAAGGCCGACATGATGTCGTCGAGCACAGTCGGCGGCATCTGGCCGTGCGCGACCGCGACCCGCACCTCCGGCACGGTCTTGTCGAGGAAGTCCTTCTGCCCGGCAAGGTCTTCGATACGTGGGCAAACGTAGAAGGCTTGCCCGCCGCGGTATTTCTCCCGCAGCAGCCCTTCGCGCACGGTCACCGGGTCGAACGGCGACACAAAGGTGCGCACCGCGAGGCGGTCGACCGGCGGCGATGCGATGATCGACAGATCGCGCACGCCGGTGAGCGCAAGCTGCAGCGTGCGCGGGATCGGCGTCGCGGTGAGCGTCAGCACGTGCACTTCGGAGCGCAGCGTCTTGAGCTTTTCCTTGTGCGAGACGCCGAAATGCTGCTCCTCATCGACCACGAGTAAACCGAGATCCTTGAACTTGATATTTTTGCCGAGCAGTGCGTGCGTGCCGATGACGATGTCGATCGTACCCGCCGCAAGCCCTGCGCGCACCTCGGCGAGCTTTGCCGCCGGTACGAGGCGCGAGGCCTGTGCCACTGTCACTGGAAAACCGCGGAAGCGTTCGCTGACGGTCTTGTAGTGCTGACGCGCCAGAAGCGTCGTCGGCACGATGACAGCGACCTGCTTGCCGCTCAACGCCACGATGAAGGCAGCGCGTAGCGCGACCTCCGTCTTGCCGAAGCCGACGTCACCGCAGATCAGCCGGTCCATCGGGCGCCCCGAGCCAAGATCCTTGATGGTCGTCTCGATGGCGGCGAGTTGGTCGTCGGTCTCCTCATACGGGAAGCCGGCACAGAATTCGTCATAGGCGCCCGGTCCGACCGTCAGCCGCGGCGCTTCGCGCAATTGCCGCTCCGCCGCGACCTTTATCAGTTCGCCGGCGATCTCGCGGATGCGGCTCTTCATGCGCGCCTTGCGCGCCTGCCAGTTGCCGCCGCCCAATCTGTCCAGCTCGATGCCGCTCTCCTCCGAGCCGTAGCGCGACAGTAAGTCGACGTTCTCGACCGGCAAGAACAGCTTGGTGTCATCGGCGTAATGGATTTCGAGACAGTCATGCGGCGCGCCAGCCGCTTCGATCGCCTGCAAACCAAAGAATCGTCCGATGCCGTGATCGACGTGAACGACGAGATCGCCGGGCGCGAGGCTCGTCACCTCGGCAATGAAATTCTCGGCGCGTCGGGTCGCACGACGCGGCCGCACCAGCCGGTCGCCGAGGATGTCCTGCTCGCTGATGATCGCCGCGTCGTCCGTCTCGAAGCCGGCTTCGATGCCAAGCACGGCGAGCGTCACCGCATGCTTCGGCAGTGCTTGCGCCTGCGGCCAAGACCCAACCGAGATAAGATTGGCCAACTTGTGGTCCGCCAGCACGTGACTCATGCGCTCGCGTGCGCCTTCGCTCCACAGGGCGACGGCGACGCGCTTGCCTTTAGCCTGCAACGCCAGCACATGCTTGCTGACGGCTTCGAAGACATTGGCACCGGGCTCGGCGCGCTCCGGCGCGAAATTATGACCGACGCGCGCGCCGACCTCGATTACGCCGGCCACCTCAGGCACGGCAAACGGCGTCATCTTGATCAACGGATTTGCGTTGAGCCTCGCATTCCAGTTCTTTTCGGTGAGAAAAAGTTGGTCCGGCGGCAGCGGCTTGTAAGGTGGCGTCACGCCCTCTTTCAGAGCCTGCACGCGCGCTTCGTGATAGTCCACGATTTGTTCGAGGCGCGACGTCACCGCGTCATCGACCAGTGACTCCAGAGCAACCGTTGTCCCAGGCAGATAGTCGAACAAAGTCTCCATGCCGGTGTGAAACAGCGGCAGCCAGTGCTCCATGCCGGGATAGCGCCGGCCTTCGCTCACCGCTTCGTAGAGCAGATCGCCAGGCGCGGCGGCGCCGAACTGCGCGACATAGCCGGTGCGGAAACGGCGGATCGCGTCCGTCACCAACTGAAATTCCGCGACTGGCACGAGATCGAGCCCGCGCAATTCGCTTTCGCTACGTTGCGTCTCGGGATCGAAAGCGCGGATCGATTCCAGCGCATCGCCGAAGAAATCGAGTCGCACCGGTAGATCCATGCCCGGCGCAAACAGGTCGAGAATACCGCCGCGCACCGCATAGTCGCCCGCCTCGCGCACGGTTGAGGCGCGTGTGAAGCCGTTGAGCTCCAACCACTCGGTGATGCCGGCCATACCGATGACATTGCCCGGTGCGACCGAGAGCGCATGCGTCGCGACGAAGTCGCGCGCCGGCACGCGCTGGAGCACGGCATTGACGGTCGTCAGCAGGATCGAGGGCTTGTCGCGGCCCTTCACGCGCGTCAGCCGCGACAGAGCCGTCATCCGCTGCGCTACAACGGATGCGTTTGGCGAGACGCGGTCGTATGGCAGGCAATCCCACGCCGGAAATTCCATCGTCTGAAGATCGGGCCCGAAAAATGCGAGTGCGCGCGACAAGGCCGCCATGCGCTGGCCGTCACGGCAGACGACACAGAGCGAAACGGCGGACGCATCGGCGCGCGCGGCGATCGCCCGCGCCAGATCGGCGAGCACCAGGCCCTCGGCGCCGTCGGCAACGTGCGACAGGACCAGCGGCTTGCCGGCGCGCAACGCATCGGCGGGAGATTTGGTCAGGATGTTCACGTCGGATTTCCAAGGAACGTACGCAGCCGCTTCCACAACGCGCTGTCGAATTCGCGCGGGGTTGGTTCGAAGCCGTTGACCCAGGCGAAGATCTGCTGGTCCGGAATCTCCAGCCAGCGCTCGAGCTCATCGAGCTCGGCGTCGTTGAGCGCTGCGAGATGCGCATCGGCAAAACGGCCGAGCACCAGATCCATCTCGCGGATGCCGCGATGGCGACAGCGGAACAGCAGCCGCCGGCGGCGCCCATCCAAACCCTCGCTCGACGGTTCGCCCAACCGAATTCTCCAACGCCAAAAACCCGGACGGGGCCGGGTGACGGCTATATAGGCCATGCAGGCCGCTCTGTCAGCGGCCGAACTGCGCGCATCTGGATGCCTCTTTCGACAAAACCGCATACACATGGGGGCGATGCGCCCTCTTGTGCTCAATCCGCTGTTCGGCTCGCTGACCGGGCTTCCCGGCATCGGGCCGAAGCTCGAGAAACTCTACGCACGCCTGCTCGACCGCGAAGCTCCGCGAGTCGTCGACCTTCTTTTCCATCTTCCATCGGGCATCATCGATCGCCGCGCGCGACCGAAACTGCGCGACGTCGTGCCGGGACAGATCGTCACCGTCGCAGTCACGGTCATGAAGCATCGTCCCGGGCCGCCGCACCGCTCCCGTGCGCCCTACCGGATCGAAACCGAGGACGACACCGGAGCGCTCACGCTCACCTTCTTCCACGCGCGTAAGGACTATCTTGAGAAGCTGCTGCCAGTCGGTGAGACGCGCTACGTCTCCGGCACTGCCGAGCTTTATGACGGCATGTTGCAGATGGTGCATCCCGACCGCGTCGTCGACGAGAAAGGCTTCGCCGATTTGCCGCTGGTCGAGCCGGTGTACCCGCTCACCGAAGGTCTCGCGCTCGGCAATATACGCCGCGCGATGGATGGCGCGGTCGCACGTCTGCCCGATATGCCGGAATGGCAGGACGATGCCTGGGTGTCGCGTGAGCGCTTTCCGGCCTTCGCCAACGCCTTACGTCAGTTGCATCGTCCGCACGAACCGCACGATGTCCTGCGGGAGAACTTGGCGTGGACGCGGCTCGCCTACGACGAACTGCTTGCGGGCCAGCTCGCGCTGGCACTCGTTCGCGCGCATATGCGCCGACAGGCCGGCAAGGGCACCGCGAGCGAAGGCCGCCTGCGCGCACGCATCCTCAAGGCGCTGCCCTACGCGCTCACCCACTCGCAACAGAAGGCTGTCGACGACATCATCACCGACCTCGCCCGGCCGCATCGTATGTTGCGGCTGCTCCAAGGCGACGTCGGCTCCGGCAAGACCGTCGTCGCGCTGACTGCTGCCGCCGCGGTCATCGAAGCCGGGCGGCAGGCCGCTTTCATGGCGCCGACCGAAATCCTCGCGCGTCAGCATCTGAAGACCATCGCCCCGCTTGCCGAGGCGGCCGGCATCCGCGTCGCCATCCTTACCGGCCGCGAGCGCGGCGGTGACCGCAAAACGATTCTCGACCGACTTGCGCTCGGCGACATCGACCTTCTCATCGGCACCCATGCGCTGTTCCAAGAAACCGTCGCCTTTCATGATCTCGCGCTTGCGGTCGTCGACGAACAGCATCGCTTCGGCGTACATCAGCGTCTCGCGCTGGCGCAAAAGGGCGACGCTGTCGACGTGCTGGTGCTCACCGCGACGCCGATCCCACGCACATTGGTACTTACGTTTTTCGGCGACATGGACGTGTCCGAGCTGCGCGAAAAGCCTGCCGGTCGCCAGCCGATCGATACTCGCACTATTCCCCTCTCGCGCGTCGAAGACGTCGAGGAAGCGGTCGGCCGCGCGCTTGCCGACAAGCAGCGCGTCTATTGGGTATGCCCGCTGGTCGAGGATTCCGAAAAGATCGACCTCGCCGCCGCTGAAGACCGCTTCCAGGAGCTGCGCAAGAAATTCGGCAAGGCCGTCGACCTCGTGCACGGCCGCATGAAGGGCGCCGAAAAAGATGCAGCCATGTCGCGCTTCTCGTCGGGCCAAACGCAGCTGCTGGTCGCGACCACCGTGATCGAAGTCGGTGTCGACGTTCCCGAAGCAACCGTGATGGTCATCGAGCACGCCGAACGCTTCGGTCTCGCGCAGTTACACCAACTGCGGGGCCGTATCGGCCGCGGCTCCGGCCATTCGACCTGCCTGCTGCTCTACAAGACGCCGCTGGGCGAGACCGCCAAGGCGCGGCTCAATATTCTGCGCGAGACCGAAGACGGCTTTCGTATCGCCGAAGAGGATTTAAAGTTGCGCGGTGAAGGCGATTTGCTCGGCACACGGCAGAGCGGCATGCCGGGCTTCCGCATCGCCCGGCTCGAATTTCACAGCAAATATCTCGGCGCGGCGCGCGACGACGCCGCACTCATTTTGCAGCGCGATCCGGGCCTCGCAACGCCACGCGGCGACGCGCTGCGCCACCTGCTCTATCTGTTCGGCAAGGACGAGGCGATCAAGCTGATCCGCGCCGGCTGATCAGCCGGAAGCGAGCGGATCGGGACCGAAGCGGTTCGGCCCGGTCGTGCCTTTGATGCAGTCCCAGATGATCAGCAGAATAATGCCGATGAGCGTAAAGATCAGCAGCAGCCACCAGCCGCTGCGGTCTAGATCGTGCAGACGCCTGACCGACACGGCGAGCCCGGGCAGAAAGAAGATGAGCGAAGCCAACGGCCCGAACACGCCGGTCGTGGTCGGCTCGTCAAAGTCGAAGATCGAACGATCGACGATGCCGGCACCGATCGTCACGAGCAGGACGAACAGCGTCCAGTACCAGTATTCCGACCGCGCGGCGCGGCCTGAGAACGTCACATAATGGATGAAGCCGGATTTGATCGCTTGGCCGAAAGTCATCGCCCGTCCCCCGGATGATTGTTTGGCGGGCGGAGCCTAGCAGCAACCGCAGCCGCCGGGGAAGCTACTCGACCGGCGCCTTCCTTTTCTTGTGCGCCAGTTGCGCCGCGCGGGCATTCGCGGCAAGGGCGGCAAATTTCTTCGGCTCGCCGTCGTCGGGCTGCACCATTCCCGCCGAGATCAACAGCGTCATCGCATTCTCGACCGTGATGTCGAGCTCGATGACGTCCTTGCGTTTCACATAGAAGAAGAAACCGGTGGTCGGGTTCGGCGTACACGGCAGGAACACCGAGACATGCTCACCGCCCGGCAGCTTGTCGGCGATGCCGCCGCCCGGAGCGTTCGACAGAAACACCAACGACCACATGTCCGGCGCCGGGAATTCGACGAGGCCGACTTTGCGGAAGCTTGACCCCTCCTTCGAGAACAGCGCCTCGAAGATCTGCTTCATGGTCTTGTAGATCGGCCGCACGATCGGCATACGGTTCAGCAGGCTCTCGCCCCAGCCGACCAGAGTGCGTCCGATTAGGTTGGCGGTGAGGAATCCAAGCAGCGTCAGCGCGAAGAAGGCGATCACCAGGCCGGTGCCGGGGATCGGCCACGGCAAATACGTCTCCGGCCGGTACATCGGCGGGATCAGCGGACGCACGAAACCATCGACCCAGTTGATGATCGACCAGACCAGCCACAGCGTCACCGCCAGCGGCCCGGCCACGACGAGACCTGTCAAGAAATAATTGCGGATACGCGCGGCGGGACCCGCGTGCGAGCTCGCCTGCACGGTCACGATGTCAACGGCGAGCTCTTCGCCGGGCTTTGTTGTCTCGGGGTCAGCCATCAGCTGATCTTATTCCACTGTCACCGATTTCGCGAGATTGCGCGGCTGATCGACATCGGTGCCGATTGCGGCGGCCGTGTGGTAGGCGATGAGTTGCACCGGAACCGCGTAAACGAGCGGCGTCACCGTTGCCGCCATATCGGGCAGCGTCACCGTGACGATGTTCTCCCTGGCTGCTTCCGTGGCGCCCTTCGGATCGGTCATCAGGATGATTTTGCCGCCGCGCGCCGCGACCTCCTCCATGTTCGACAGCGTCTTGTCGAACACGCGGTCGTGCGGCGCGATCACGATCACGGGCATGGTCTCGTCGATGAGCGCGATCGGTCCGTGCTTGAGCTCGCCGGCGGCATAGCCCTCGGCATGAATGTAGGAAATTTCCTTGAGCTTCAGCGCGCCTTCGAGCGCTATCGGGAAGCTGGTGCCGCGGCCGAGATAAAGCACATCGCGCGCCTTGGCGAGATCATGCGATAGCTGCTCGATCTGCGGCTCGAGAGTCAGCGCCTGCGACATCAGCCGGGGCACCTCGATCAACGCATGCACGAGCTTCTGCTCGTCGGCTTCGCTCAGTTCGCCGCGCGCGCGGCCCGCCGCGATGGCAACACAGGCGAGCACGCTGAGCTGGCAGGTGAAGGCCTTGGTCGAGGCAACACCGATTTCAGGGCCGGCAAGCGTCGGCATTACGACCGAGCTCTCGCGCGCGATCGTCGAGGTCGGCACATTCACGACCGCGAGCACATGCTGCTTGTGCTCCTTGGCATAGCGCAGGCTCGCCAGCGTGTCTGCCGTCTCGCCCGACTGTGAGATGAAGATCGCGAGATCGCCGTCTTCGAGGGGTGCCTCGCGATAGCGGAATTCGGAGGCGATATCGATTTCGACCGGTAGCTTGGCAAAGCGCTCGAACCAGTATTTCGCGACGAGGCCCGAATAGAACGCCGTACCGCAGGCCGAGATCGACAGGCGTTTGAGTTTCTTCCAGTCGAACGGCAGCGTGCCGGGGAGCACGACCTTCTCATGCACCATGTCGATGTAATGCGCGAGCGTGTGGCCGACCACTTCGGGCTGCTCGTGAATTTCCTTAGCCATGAAGTGCTTGTAGTTGCCCTTCTCGACCAGCATGCCCGAGGCCGACGACTTGATGATCGGCCGCTCGACCATCTTGCCCTGCGCGTCGCGGATTTCGACGCTCTTGCGCGTCACGATCGCCCAATCGCCGTCTTCGAGATAGCTGACCTCATCGGTGAAAGGCGCAAGCGCGATCGCATCGGAGCCGAGGTACATCTCGCCCTTGCCGTAACCGACCGCGAGCGGCGAGCCCTTGCGCGCGCCGATCATCAGATCGTCCTGCCCGGCAAACAAGAAGGCGAGCGCAAAGGCCCCGCGCAATTCCTTGAGCGCGGCCCCGACCGCATCGACCGGCGACTTGCCGTGGTTCATCTCATCGGTAACGAGATGCGCCACAACTTCCGTGTCGGTCTCGCTGCCGAACTTGTGGCCGTTCTTGGTGAGCTTCTCGCGCAGCTCGCGGAAATTCTCGATAATGCCGTTGTGCACGACCGCGACGCGCTCGGTCGCGTGCGGATGCGCGTTGCTTTCGCTCGGCTTGCCGTGGGTCGCCCAGCGCGTATGGCCGATGCCGCTGTTGCCGGGGAGCGGCTCGCTCTCAAGCCGCGTCTGCAAGGCCTGCAACTTGCCCTGCGCGCGCCGGCGGGCGAGCTTGCCGTGATCGAGCGTGGCGACACCCGCGGAGTCATAGCCGCGGTATTCGAGGCGCCGGAGCGCGTCAACCAGATGGGCCGCGACTGGCTCGCGCCCTAAAATTCCGACGATGCCGCACATTCGGCCGGAAGGCCCCCCTTACCTGATGATCCCGGTTTAGCCGCCGCCGCCAAAGCTTTGGAAATCAAAACGCATTGCGCCGTGTGACAAACCGGAACTTGGCGTCCCGAAGGCTCTTACGCCCGCTTTTTCGGCACGGCCTTGCGCAGGCTTTTGCCCAAGGCCTTCACCTGGTGCAAGCGCTTCACCCAGCCTTCCTTAATTGCCTGCCGGGCGCGGGCAATCGCCAAAGCGCCCGCCGGCACATCCTTGGTGATGACCGACCCGGAGCCGATATATGCGTTGTCGCCGATCTTGACCGGCGCGATCAGCGACGAATTGGTGCCGATGAAGGCGCCCTTGCCGATGTCGGTGCGGTGCTTGGCGATGCCGTCGTAATTGCAGGTGATGGTGCCGGCGCCAATATTGGCGCCCGCGCCGACCCGGGCATCGCCGATATAGGCAAGGTGGTTGGCTTTCGCGCCCTGCTCGACAGTCGCTTCCTTTACTTCGACGAAATTGCCGATGTGGACGTCGGCTTCGAGTTTCGCGCCCGGCCGTAGCCGCGCGTAAGGTCCGACGCGCGCACTCTTGCCGACATGCGCGCCCTCGAGATGCGAGAAGGCGCGGATGGTGGCGCCGTCATCGACCGTGACGCCTGGACCAAACACCACATTCGGCTCGATGATCACGTCCTTGCCCAGCTTGGTGTCGGCCGACAGGAAAACCGTTTCCGGCGCGATCATCGTGACGCCCGCCTCCATGGCGGCGGCGCGCAGGCGCTGCTGCAGCACGGCTTCGGCTTCGGCGAGTTGTGCTTTGGTATTGATGCCGCGCACGTCGTCCTCCGTGGTCTCGATGGCGACAGCCTTCAAGCCCATATCGCGGGCGATGGCAACCGCATCACTGAGATAATACTCGCCTTTGGCGTTGGCGTTGCCGATGCGCTCGAGGATGGCGAGCGCGTGCCGGCCCGACAGCGCCATGAGCCCGGCATTGCAGAAGTCGATTCTGCGCTCCTCGGGCGTTGCATCGCTGTCTTCGCGGATACCGAGGATATCGTCGCCGCGTGTCAGCAGCAGCCGGCCGTAGCCTTGCGGATTGGCCGCCCTGAATCCGAGCACGGCAACGGCGGCGTCCGCCGCAAGCGGCGCACGCAGCCGGCTCAACGACTCCGGCCGCACCAGGGGCGTGTCAGCGAACATCACCACGATATCGTCGACGCCGCGCATGATCGCCTTGCGCGCCGCAAGCACCGCATGCGCGGTACCGAGCCGCTCGCGCTGTTCGAAGGTTTGCGCGTGAGGCGCGACGGCGCGCGCTTCCGCCGCGACCGCCGCGTGGTCGGGTCCGATGACGACCGCGATATCGGTGCAGCCGGCCTGCTCGGCAGACGCCAGGACATGGGCAAGCAGGGTGCGGTGCCCGACCGAATGGAGTGATTTCGGCAAGTTCGAGCGCATGCGTATGCCTTCGCCGGCAGCGAGAACAATCGCAAGGCAAGTCCGTTCGCTCATCTGGCTCGGCTCACTCGCGCTAATGCCGCAATCTGGGCGCAGGAATGGGAATGCCGGTAGCACCGGAGTGTAGCGAAGCCAGCATTGCCGGATTCTGCTAACGTTTTCAACGATGTGATTCGGCCTGACCGGGATGGTGCTATGGCGGTCGAGTTAGTTCCCCCAGTTGCGGAAACGATCGAACTGCGCCCGCGGCGCTTCGATCTGCGTTCGCTATGGCGCCTCACGGCGTGGGGCGGCGCGGCCGCGCTCGGCCTGACTGCCGCCGTGTTCGCCACGCAAACGGAAACGGGCAGCCGTCGCCTGTCGGCGATCCTGTCGGCATCGTCGGTCGATCTGCCGGTTCGTTCGGTTGCGACCGTGCCAATTCCGGTTCAGGACGCGCAAGTCGCCAAGCTCGAAGCCCAGGTGCGCACGCTGGCCGCCGACCGCGATCGTCTTGCCGAGCGCGTGGCGAGCCTTGAGCACAACGTCGAAGACATGACCGGCTCGATCAGGCGAGTCGCCGTTGCGGCACAGCCGTCGATGCCGCCAATCCTCTCGATGGTGCCTGCGCCGGGCGCGCCGCCGACGACCCTTGCCGTGAAAGAGCCCGAAACCACGCAATCAACTCCTCTGCCGCCGACCGACAGCATCGAACCCGCCGTGGCCGCGCCGCCCGAACAAGGCGCCGAAAACACGCACGACGCCGTGCCGCTGCCGCCGACCCGCATGGCGTCACTGCCGCCGGATCCGGCGAAGTCCGAATTCGGCGTTGCCCTCGCAAGTTCATCGAGCATGGAAATTCTGCACCTGCAGTGGTCCGCACTCAAAGCCAATTACGGGCCGCTGCTTGGCAGCTTGCGCCCTATCGCAGCGCGTGAACAGCGCGGCACCGCGACCTACTACCGCCTCGTGCTTGGACCGCTGCCGAACCTCGGCGCCGCCACGAAGCTTTGCGCGAAGCTCACCGCCGCCCGCGCGCCTTGCCACGCCGGCAAGTTTTCGGGCGAGCCGCTCTGATTTGCGACATCCGCGCCGCGGCGGCATAATTGGCGCATGAAACTCTTCCTGCCGAGCGCGCGTGCCACGAATATCCTGCTGATCGTCGGCTCCTGCTCGCTCGGCTATGCGCTCTTCATGCGCTACCTCGCGATCGAGCAGACACCGGTTGGCCTTGCCTGCGAAGGCGGCCTCAATACCTGGCTCTGTGCCACGCGCCGCATCGCGATCACGCTCTTTACATATTCTGTGTTCGGGTGGGCCGCGCTCATTGTCGCCGCGGTCAATCTGCTGCGGCCCTCGCTCCTATTGTTCGCCATCGGCTTGAGCAGCGCCTGTCTTGGCGTCGTACTCTACAACGTCGGCCTCTCCGGGCTTGCAGTCGGCCTGCTGTTGCTCAGCTTCGCGCGCCGCGCGCCTGAATCAGAGTGACGGCGATCGCCGCGAGCGCGCCGCACAGCCACAGCGACTGCCAGTTGGCGAAGCTTTCATCGAGCACGATGTAAGGCACCGCGAGCGCGAGCAACAACGCCGCCAGTATCTCGCTCGTGCCGCGTTCACCTGGCGGACGCGGCATGATCAATGTGTGCAGCAGGAAAGGGACGGCCGCCGCCGTCAGCGGCGCGAAGGGGAAATCCTTGTAGCGCGGATCGAAGGCGAGACCGAGCGCCGTCAGCACCGCAAGTAGTGTCGTTGCGATCAGCAGCGTGCCGACGATGAGCGTCAAAGGATCGTGCGTACGGTGCGCCGCAGGCCCGAGCAGCTTGGAGAAACGCGGGAGCGCCACGCCGCGCATGATGGCGAGCGATACCGCGAGCGGGTTGAGCATGGCGACTGCGGCGAGCGCGCATGACCTGATCCAGCCGCCCGCGCCGAGACTCTGCAGCGGCACGTTCGCGATCGTCCATCCGATCAATCCTCCGCCGACGATCGCATTCGTGGTGACTGCGCCCCACAGCAGCGGCGGCGCCTTGCGCCCGGCGAGGAATGTCAGCGCGAATATGATGACCGCGAATGCGACACCGGCGATGCCTTCCCCGAGCCATTGCGGGTGGTTCGACACCGGCTCACCCCAGACGAATTTGAATTGCCGGCGCGCGTCGCTGATCAGTCCCCAATGTCCGCCGGTCGTGCCTTCGAGCGCGCGCTTCCACGGCTGGTCGTAGGCTTCGATCAAATTGACGCGGAAATTTTCACGCGCGGCGAGCGCAAGCACATCCTGGATGGCGCGCGCCTGATTGTACGGCGACGGCAGCGCGCCTTCGCGCATGCGCCCCGCGCTTGGCCAGCCGACTTCGCCGATCAAAATTTCCTTGCCGGGAAAGGCCGCCGCGACCTTCAGCCGGATCGCGTCGACATGGGCGGCAGCCTCGTTTGCCGCTATGGGGAAGTCCTCCCAATACGGCAGGATATGGATGGTGATGAAGTCGGCCGCGCTCGCCACCTGCGGATTGCGCAGCCAGAACTCCCAGACATCGCCATAGGTGACAGGCACGGAGACGCGGGATTTCACCTCCCGCATTATGCCGGCGAGCGTGTCGCCGGACATCTCGCCGCGCAGCAGCGTCTCGTTCCCAACCACGACCGCGCGGATCGTGCCCACGTAGCGCTTGGCGAGCGCCACCGCTGTCTCAATTTGGGAACGGTTGTAGTCGGACTTGCCCGACAGCCAGAGGCCCTGGATCACCTTAAGCCCGTGCTTGGCCGCAATCCCGGCGATCTGGTCGAGCCCGAAATCGGTCGAATAGGTCCGAACACAGTCGGTCAGTTGCGCGAGCTGGCCAAGGTCGTGGTCGATCTGGTCAGCGGAAATATGGGTCGAGAGGTCAAGCGGCGTCTGGCTGCCATGGAAAGGCGCGTAGGAGACGCAATAGAGCTTCTGGCCGGGTTTCAGCGGGGCTTGGTGAATGGGCACCGGCAAACCCAGCCAGACCCAGAACATGGCGATCATAGCGACCGACAGCGCAAGACCGGCTAGACCAAGGCGCATCGGCTCCCCAATCGGCACAAAAGTCACTGGCCCGGCTTATCGTGCGCGCCGTCTGCTGCCAAGCAGAGCGGACGCTGGACAAAACGCCGGCGGAAGGTCAAATTTTGGCGTCCGGTCTGGTGGTTGCGAGGGGTGGGGTAGCCGGCTTTTTCAAAGATACGAACGAACGGGCGGCAATAGCCGCAATAGCGTCCCAATCCGGCGGCAAAGGAGACCGCAGCGGGCATTGGGGCTTCATCGATCCAGCAGGACGAAGGCGTTTATGGCGTGGGGTAAGGCTTGGAGTGCGTGTGTGGCCTTGGCGTTTTGCCTGACGGCCACCGCGGCGTTTGCTCAAGGCAGTGGCAATCCGTCGCCTACGGAAAAGCCTCCTGCCGAAAAGCTGACCAAAGATAACAGCCAGAAGAAGATCGACGAGATCGCCGAGGCCTCCCGCCTCCTGACCGGCCCCGCCGGTAACCCGGAGTGCGTCTGGCTTGGCCGCCGGGTTGTCAATCTGCTCTGGCGCGACGACCTCGACACCGCCTTCCGCCACCTCGATCTTTACGACCGGTTCGGCTGCCCGAGCGGGCATATCCAGGCCACGTTCCGTTGCCTGGTCCGCCAGGGGGATATCGACCCCAAGGCCCAGGAAACCCTCAATGGACGGGTCCATTCCTGCTGGCTGAACCCCGGTCTGCCGCCGTCCCCGGCGACTGCGGCCAAAGAGCCTGCCGCGACCTCAGGCGGAACCACCCCCCGCTAGGGGGGTTTCCTGACTACGAAATATTTTCAGCCGGCGTTATGCGGGTGCCTAGGATTTGCCATGTGCTGTTCCTACTTGTTGGCACGGCTGATGCAAGGCTACGATAGAAAAGTGCAGATCGAGCGTGGGGGCCCAGGGGACGGGCTCAAGGGTCTGCTCTCCTGCCCCGTTTGGTACTGAAGTAAAATGCGCACCGTCGCTGCCGTGATCGCCCTCGTGGCGTGCGTGCAAGCCGGACTATGGGCACTCGTGCAATCGCACGTCAGCGCGCCCGACGTCGATGGCCAACTCGCCAGCGTTTCCTACGCACCGTTTGCCAGTTCCACCAATCCGGACGACGGCGGCAAAGCGACCGCGGAACAGATCCGCGCCGATCTGAAAAAGCTCGCGCCGCTCACCCGCTCGATCCGCCTCTATTCCTCGACCGCCGGCGTCGAGCTCGTGCCGGCGATCGCCCAGGAGTTCGGCCTCAACGTCACGGTCGGAGCCTGGATCGACAAGCACGACGAACGCAACGAGCGCGAAATCGCCTCCGCAATCGACCTCGCCCGCCGCCACAGCAACGTGAAGAGCGTAATGGTCGGCAACGAGACGATCTTCCGCGGCGAGCAGACCGCCGACAGCCTGATCAAGATGATTCAGCGGGTGAAGCATGCGACCAGCGTGCCGGTCTCGACCGGCGAAATCTGGCACGTGTGGATCGCCCACCCCGAGCTCGTGTCGCAGGTCGACTACATCGCCGCGCACGTGCTGCCCTATTGGGAAGGCTTCGGTGAAGGTCAGGCTGTCGATCAGGCGGTGCTGATCTACGACAAGCTGCGGCGGGCCTATCCCGGCAAGCGCATCGTCATTGCCGAGTTTGGCTGGCCGAGCGCCGGCTACAACTTGAAAGACGCCGAGCCCGGCCGCATCGAGCAGGCTGCCGTGCTGCGCGACTTCGTCTCGCGCGCCCGCGCCTATGGCATCGACTACAATATCGTCGAAGCGATCGACCAGCCGTGGAAGATTTTCGAGGGCGGCGTCGGTCCCTATTGGGGCCTGTTCGACGCCAAGCGCGAGCCGAAGTTCAGTTGGACCGGCCCGCTCAACGATCCCGATCACTGGCGTCTCGCCGCGATCGCGTTGCTCGTGAGCGTGCTCTTGTCGCTGCCGATCCTTGCGATGACGACTGTGACGCTGAGCCAGGCCGCGCTGCTCGCGGCCGGCGCAAACGTCGTCGGCGCGTGGTTCGCCGCCGTGTTCGCTTACTGGAATGGCCACTACTTCGTGTGGGGTGCAGCTTTCGCGCTCGGGCTCGGCACGCTGCTCCTGATCCCGCTCGTCATCATCGCGCTGGCGCGCATTGAGGAGATCGCGGCGATCGCCTTCGGCCGCAAGCCGCTGCGCCTCATCGGGTCGCCCGCGCTCGTGCCCGACATACCGACGCCGAAAGTGTCGATCCACGTTCCGGCCTATCGCGAGCCGCCGGATATGCTCAAGCAGACGCTCGATGCAGTGTCGCGACTTGAGTATCCGAATTTCGAGTGCATCGTCGTCATCAACAACACGCCCGATCCGGCATTGTGGATGCCGATCGAAGAGCACTGCAAGCTGCTCGGCGTGCGCTTCAAGTTCGTGCGTGCCGATGAACTGAACGGCTTCAAGGCGGGTGCGCTGCGTCTTGCGCAGGCGCACACCGCGGCCGACGCCGAGATCATCGGCGTGATCGACGCCGATTACGTCGTGCAGCCCGATTGGCTGCACGATCTCGTGCCGCAATTCGTCGATCCGCGGGTCGGTCTGATCCAGGCGCCGCAGGATCACCGCGACGGCCAGCGCAGCGTCATGCACCACGCCATGAACGGCGAATATGCCGGCTTCTTCGACATCGGCATGGTCCAGCGCAATGAGCACAACGCCATCATCGTGCACGGCACCATGTGCCTGATCCGTCGCGCCGCGCTTGAATCGGTCGGCGGCTGGTCGAGCGACACGATCTGCGAGGACACCGATCTCGGCCTGACGTTGCTCGAGGCCGGTTGGCACGCGCACTACACCAACAAGCGCTACGGCCACGGTCTACTGCCCGACTCCTTCGAGGCCTACAAGAAGCAGCGCCACCGTTGGGCCTATGGCGGCTTCCAGATCCTGAAGAAGCATTGGCGGCGCTTCCTGCCGGGCGAGAGCAGCCTGACCCGCGACCAGAAGCGCGAGTTCGCCATGGGCTGGCTCAACTGGCTCGGCGCCGAGAGCCTCGGCGTCGCAGTTGCGATCCTCAACATCATCTGGGTGCCTGTCGTCGCCTTCCTCGACATCGCCGTGCCCGACAAGATCCTAACGCTGCCGATCGTGGCGAGCTTCGTCGTATCGGTCGCGCATTTCTTTACGCTCTATCGGCTGCGCGTGCGCGTGCCGGCAAATCAGCTGTTGGGCGCGGTGTTCGCCGCGATGTCGGTGCAATGGACGGTCGCCCGCGCTGTCGGCTTCGGCCTGGTGAAGGATCACCTGCCCTTCGTGCGCACCTCGAAAGGCGGCCTGCGCCGTTCGGCCGATTTCCACGCCTTCTGGGAAGCCGTGCTCGCCGGCCTGCTGATCCTCGGCGCGATCACGCTCTACGCGACCAACGTCAAGCAAATCCGCGAGATCAATCTCTTCGCCCTCGTGCTGATCGTGCAGAGCCTGCCGTTCATCGCCGCGGTCGTGATGGCGGCGATCGAGCGCACGCCGCTCAACGACTTCGCCACCTGGCGCGCGTTCGATGCCCGTTTTGCCGAAATGCTCGGCCGGCCCACGCCGATCGCTCCCGCTGTCGCTCCGGCACCGGCCGCCGTTCCGGTGGTGCAGCAGATCGCACAGCCGCAAGAACCGGCTTGAGCGCCGGCCTGATTACGCGCCGAGCGCCGTTTCCGCGAGCCTGACCCAATACGACGTCCCGACCGGGATCACGTCATCATTGAAGTTGTATTTCGGGTGATGCAGCCCGGCGCTGTCGCCGTTGCCGACCCAGATGAAGGCGCCGGGGCGCGCGTTGAGCATGAAGGAGAAATCCTCTGCGCCCATCATCGGCGGCAGATCGGTGTCGACGCGCTTGTCGCCGACGATCTGGCTCGCCACTGAGGCGGCGAAGTCGGTCTGCTTGTCGTGGTTGACCAGCACCGGGTAATTGCGCCGATAGGTCAGCGTCGCCTTGGCGCCGTAGGCGGCGCCCGTATGATCGACGAGCTCATGCAACCGCTTCTCGACGAAATCCCGCACGCCCGCCTCGAGCGTGCGGACGGTGCCGCGCAGCTTCACGGTCTGCGGGATGATGTTGTCGGCGGTGCTGGCTTCGAACATCGGGATCGAAACGACCGCCGATTTGAGCGGGTCGACGTTACGCGACACGATCGACTGTGCGGCGGTGATGATCTGCGCCCCGACCAGGACCGGATCGATGCCGAGATGCGGCCGCGCCGCATGTGCGCCCTTGCCCTCGATGGTGATACTGATGTTGTCGGCCGCCGCCATTACCGGACCGGGGCGGATGCCGAATTCTCCGACTGGCATGCCGGGATAATTGTGCATGCCGTAAACTTCGCTGATCCGGAACCGGTCCATCATCCCGTCGTCGACCATCGCCTTGCCGCCAGCGCCGCCCTCCTCGGCCGGCTGGAAGATGACGACCGCCGTGCCGGAAAAGTTACGCGTCTCGGCGAGATAGCGTGCGGCGCCGAGCAGCATCGCGGTATGCCCGTCATGGCCGCAGGCGTGCATCTTGCCCGGCACCGTCGACTTGTAGGGCAGATCGTTCGCTTCCTCGATCGGCAGCGCGTCCATGTCGGCGCGCATGCCGATGACCTTTTCTGATTGTCCCTTGCGGCCTTTGATAACGCCGACAACGCCAGTGCGGCCGATGCCCGTCACCACCTCGTCGCAGCCGAAGGCCTTGAGCTTTTCGGCGATGCTGCTCGCGGTGCGGTGCACCTCGTAGAGCAGCTCGGGATGGGCATGGAGGTCGCGCCGCCAGCCGGTGATTTCGCTGGCGAGGTCGGCGACGCGGTTGACGATCGGCATGACAAAGGCTCCTTGCGGAAGCGATTGTAGCAACCGGTAAGCCGCTGGGCGAGTTCAAGGATATTGCACGGTCTGGCTATTGACCGGGCAGGTCCGCGCCCCTACACAGCGCCTAAATCCATCTGAAACGGACGCGTCGCTTGAGGCGGTCGAGAAATTGACTTCCAGTCATGCGATGATGTGCGGGCCAGATGATCTCAGGGCCGGTAGCTCAGTGGTAGAGCACTTGACTTTTAATCAAGTGGTCGATGGTTCGATCCCATCCCGGCTCACCAACCCACAATCTCGCTGAACCGCATGCCGTTCGTTAAACGAATGGGTTAAGCGGTTAGCTTAATATCCAAATCGCTTAGGCAGTTGTCCGCGTCTCCTCTAAATCTCCCTGCATTACAGGGACGACATAACAGGGGACGACCATGCGTAAGATTCTGGTTCTCGGGCTTGCGATCCTGACTGCGCTGAGCGTTGCGGACTGCGCCGGTAAAGGCAAGGTTCCGCTCGGCAAGGGCAAAGGCAAGACGCCGATCCACACGCGCGGCTAATTCACCTCACACTTTCGGCGCACGCTGCTGATGACGACGTTGTCGTTCGTCAGTGCGTGCGCTCGCGTACTTCCGACGTACGCCTGCGGCGCGGCAGCGGCGACGTCGCCTGCTGCTCCACAACGTCTTGCTTCGACACCTGTGCCGACGCAGCCTCGAGGCTCGCCATGCGCAGGACCCGCGCCAGCGCGTTCAGTCCCGCCTTGCTCGCCATGATGGCGAGTTCATCGGCATAAGCCTGGATCCATTCGGCGATCTCGCGGGCCGTCGACGCGGACCGCACCGGTTTGTTCTTCACGGATATTCTCCCGCCTCTGCTACGCCGCGTCTTTTTTCCTAGCCGGGATTACCGGTCCGCTGTGTGGTCCGGTTCACATTCGCGCACCTGTTTGTTCGCTACCGCTGCGCGTGACGCGCCAGCCGGAAATCGGCGGCTGTTTAGTGAAATCGGCTGAAGTGAGGTTTTGCGTGCCGGGCAATGCTGCGCAAAAACGGCAACACCGCAGCAATTTCAGTGATTACCGCAGCGATACCGCGCGCCCGCTGTCGCAAAACTTTGTTGCAATGATCACGACAGTTTCATCGCCCGGTCTCGGCGCCGCCATGATCGGCTTCTAATCACGGCGGCGGGTAAGGAACGAGAACACGGCCCAACAGGAGGCGAGAGATGCAGCTTCATTGCACTGCGGCAACGCTGTCCCGTGTGCGTGCTTTCGCGGCGCCTGCCCGCTGTCCCCACTGCGGCGACTGTATGGTCGCGCCCACGGTGTCCGAATTCGTGGAAGGCGGCGAAATCCGTCACCACTGGGAATGCGACGCTTGTGGCGCAGCGTCCACGACCTTGATCCCGCTCGACGACCTGTAGGCCTAGGCGGCGGAATAGCCTTTCGGCTACGGTGTTTGCGGTATTGGCTGCGCACAGCCAATCACGGAGGAGGAGCAAACATGACAACCAAGTTTCTGCGCCCGGCACTCGTCGTTCTAACTTGCGCCGGCGCTTTCGCGTTGGCAACGCCGTCGATGGCCGAAACGGTGAAGATGAAGGCCAATCTGAAGGCCAGCGAAGAGGTCCCCCCGGTCCAGAGCGCCGGCAACGGCTCGGTCGACGTCACCTACGATACCGCCAGCAAGAAGCTGTCCTGGAAGGGCACCTATTCCGGCCTGAGCGGCCCGGCGACCGCCGCGCATTTCCATGGCCCGGGCGCCGCTGGCAAGAATGCCGGCGTGATGGTCCCGATCTTCCAGGGTGACGCCGCCAAGAGCCCATTCGAGGGTTCGGCGACGCTCAATGACGCCCAGGCCAAGGCGCTCATGGATGGCGACATGTACGTCAACGTTCACACCGCCGCCAACAAGGCCGGCGAGATCCGCGGCCAGGTTGTGAAGTAAACTTCACTCGTCTCGTTCTTGGCATTGATGGCCCGCCGGTTCCCGCCGGCGGGCTTTTTTGGCTGCGCTTCCATGCGCGTTTGACGCGCTTTACCTCGCCCGCGCCGGGGCACTAAGGTGAACCGAAAGCGGCAAAAGGACGTGCAATGGCCAAGACCAATGGCGGCGACGCGCCGTTCCTGATCTCCGGCGGCGGAATCGGCGGCCTAGTGACCGCCTACGCACTCGCCCACCAGGGTTTCCCCGTCCGCGTCTTCGAGCAGGCGCCCGAATTCAAGGAAGTCGGCGCCGGCATCCAGCTCGGCCCGAACATCTTCCGCGTGCTGGAGAAGATCGGCCTCAAGGACGCGGTCCTTGCCGACGCCCACCGCCCGCCGGCGCAGGAAATGCGCGACGCGCTCACCGGCAAACTCATCACCCATATTCCACTCGACGAGAAATTCCTCGCCCGCTTCGGTCAGCCTTACGGCGTGACGCACCGTGCCGACATCCTCAACGCCTATCTGACCGCCTGCCAGAGCAGCAATCTGATCACGCTCGAGACCAGCCGCCGCGTCGACGACTTCAAGGACCATGGCGATCACATCACGGTTACGCTCAACAATGGCGAGACCGTCAAGGGCGCGGCGCTGATCGGCTGCGACGGCATGTGGTCGAAGATTCGCGAGCGCATCGTTGGCGACGGCAAGCCGCGCGTTTCGGGCCATATCGCCTATCGCGCCGTGCTCAAGCGCGAGGACGTGCCGGTCGATCTCTGGCGTCCCGACGTCATGCTGTGGGCGGGACCCCGAACCCATTTTGTCCATTACCCGCTACGCCGTGGTGAGCTCTACAACCTCGTCGCCGTTTTCCACTCTGACCACTACGAGGAGGGCTGGGACGCCGAAGGCGCCAAGGACGTGATGTGGCAACACTTCAAAATGCAGGTGCCGGAGGTCACACGCCTGCTCGAGCGCATCGAGACCTGGCGCATGTGGGTGCTGTGCGACCGCGAGCCGGTAAAGAACTGGTCGCAAGGGCGCATCACGCTACTCGGCGATGCCGCGCATCCGATGCTGCAATATCTCGCGCAAGGCGCCTGCATGGCGACCGAAGACGCCGTGACTTTGGCGGAGAAGGTTGCCGCAAAACCCAACAACGCGCCGGCCGCGTTCCAGGACTATCAGCAGGCGCGCTATCTGCGCACCGGGCGCACCCAGGTGATGGCGCGCGTCTACGGCGAGTTCTATCACGCGCGCGGCGTCACCGCGGAGCTGCGCGACATTGCTGTCGGCAGCCGCAACGTCGAACAGAGCTACGACGGGATTTCGTGGCTTTACAGCGGCCCTTGAGCCTCCCCGCTCATTTCTCGCGATCGGGCCGGTATTTCGTCTCGGGTTTGAGGCCCTTGCGGCGAAGTTTCTCGCTGATCCGGCCGTTTTCGAGATAGCGGCCTTTCGCCGCGCGCTGCGCCGCCTCGTCCCACTGCGGCAGCCAGTCGCCGAGCGAATAGCCAAACCACGGCGCCTGCGGGCGCAGCGGCCCGAAACCGAGCTTGTCCCAGATGGCCTTGGCTCGCTCCATGTATTCCTGTTTCGGCAGTGCGAGCGGCGGCAGGTCGCCCTTCATGGTGGCATCCATGAGCATCGTCGAGTCTTCCTCGTTGTCGTGCTCGCGCTTCGGCCCGTGCCCCTGGCCGCGATGCGGCACCAGTTGAACGTCCTCGACCGGATTCATGCGATACGCCATCGCCCACAGCAGCGCGTCGGCATTGTCGACGTCGATATCCTCGTTGACGGCGATGCAGATCTTCCCGCAGTCGCCCTTGAAGAACGCCGCGCCGCGGAGCGCACGCCAGATCTCGGTGCGCGACACGCCCTTCTCCATCGTGATGACGGTCACGCGCAGCAGCCCGGTCAGCGGTTCGTGCAGCGACACTTTTTTGACGCCGCGGATGTTCAACGTGTTGCGCAGGTGTGAGGTGAACAACGGCTCATAGGCGACGCGCTTGATGACGCTCGATTCACTCGGCGCCACCTGGCTGATGTAGGACGGAATGATCGCGTTCTTACGGTGGGTGATCGCCGTCACGCGCATCGGCATGTTGAACTCCTCGAGCGCAACATGGCCGTGGGATTCCCCGAACGGCGCTTCCAGCTCGAGATATTCGGTGTCGATCAGCCCTTCGATGACGACCTCGGACTCCGCCGGGATCATCAGATCGATTGTTCGCGCCCGCACGATATTGATCGGTTCACCGGCCAGCCCGCCCGCAACCGTCATCTCGTCGACGCCGATCGGCAGCTTCTGCGGCCCCATGAAGGCGACGTAGGGCGGACAGCCGAGCACAATCGCGCACGGCATCGGCTCCTTGCGCTTCTGGTACTTGAGATAGTGCTGATAGCCGCCGGCACCGCCGACGCGCGTCGCCATGCGCACCACCAGCCGATCCGGCGCCTTCAGGGCGGCGCGATAGGTCCCCATGTTCTGGATACCGGTTTCCGGGTCGCGGGTGATCACGTTGGTCGCCGTCAGTGTCGGCGCGCTGTCGAAACCCGGCGTCGACACCGGGATCGGCAGCATGTCGAGGCCGCGGCCCTCGCCTTTGAGCGCGTCGCCCTCGATCACGACCTCGTGGCAAACCGCCTCGTTGACCAGCCGCGGCTCGATCGGATTGGCGATCGCTTCATCCCATTTAGCCTGGATGTCGGCGAGCGGCGCCTGCATACCGACGCTGTAGATTTCCGCGTTCGCGGCGACCGCACCGACGACGACCGGCATCGTGTATTTGCGTCCGAGCCCATCGGTGATGTTGGTGAACAGGAAGGCCTTGCGGTCTTCTTCGGCGAGACCGCCGACGAATTGCCAGCGCACCAGCGGATGCATCTCGGCATCCTTGTCGATCGGCTCGTCGACCCTTCGCAGCAGGCCGCGCTTTTCCAGCGCCGCGATGTGCTCATGCAGGTCTGGATAGGCTCGCGCCGCCTCGCTCATTGTTTCGTCTCGTTCAACGCGCCCGTCACTTCCGCTCGATGCCGGCTTTGTCGATCACCGCGTTCCACTTCTTGATGTCCGACGTCGTGCGGTCGATGAGCTCTTGCGGCGAGCTCGAATGAGCCTCAACGCCGACCTTCTCGAACTGCGCCTTGACCTCCGGATCGGCGAGAACCTCCTTCATCGCCTTGCCAAGCGTGTCGACGACTTCATTCGGCACACCTTTCGGCGCGAACACGCCGTTCCACGACGTCACCTCGTAGCCAGGAACGACCTCGGCGACCGTCGGCACGTCCTTCATGTCCGGCTCGCGCTTGGGCCCCGTGCTCGCCAGCACGCGCAGCTTGCCGGCCGTCACCTGTCCCTTCAGCGCCGGCGGAAAGTCGACGACCATCTGCACGTCGTTGCGCAGCAGGCTAACCAGCACATCCGGCGAATTCTTGAACGGCACGATCGAGACATTCAGGTTGGCCGATGACTTGAGGAGTTCCGCGCCAAGATCCTGCGTGCTGCCGACCACGATGGCGCCGATATTGAGCTTGCCGGGATTGGCGTCACGTCGGCGATAAAATCCTTCACCGTCTTGTATTTGGAGTTCGCGTCGACCGCGAGCAGCAGGTTAAACTGCCCGAGCCCCGAAATCATCTCGAAATCCTTGAGCGGGTCGAACGGCAGCTTCTTGAATGCAGCGACGCTGATCGCCGTGCCGTTGGTGATAAGACCAATCGTGTAGCCGTCCGGCACCGCCGTGGTCACCGCGCGCGCGGCATTGATACCGCCGGGGCCCGGCATGTTCTCGATGATGAAACGCTGGCCGAGCTTCTTCTCGAGCCGGTCGGCGAGGATGCGCGATGTCACGTCGGCAACGCCGCCTGGGCCAAACGGCAGGATCATCTTCACCGGCTTGTCCGGGTATTTGGCCTGTGCCTGGAGCGGCGCGAGCGCGAGCGCCGCCATCGGCAGCGCGCACAGCAGGCGGCGCGTTAGTTGCGCCGCGTTAAAACCTGTCATGATCAATCCTCCCTGAGCTTTTCTTCTTACTTGAAATCATAGAGCCTGGCCGGATTGTCCACCAGCAGGCGTTTCTGCATCGCCGCGTCGGGCGCGAATTGCGGCACGAGATCGACCAGATCGGCTTCATCGGCTTCGTGCGTCGGATTGGGATGCGGGAAATCTGTGCCCCAAAGCACGTAGTCGGGCGCAGCCGTCACGATCGCATGCGCGATCGGCACCGCCTTGTCGTAAGGCGGCATTGAGATGCGCTCGGCGCCGCACACCTTGATCCAGCAGTTTTCGAGGCGCGAAAGCTCGAGCAGCGCGCGCAGCGGCGGCTGATCGACGCCATCTTTAGCCGGCGCGCGGCCCATGTGATCGATGACGAAAGGCAGCGGCAGTTTCCGCATCATGTCGGAGAGCGGAACGATGTCTGGCGCATCAAGATGCAGCACCACGTGCCAGCCGCGGCCCTTTATGCGGTCCATGACGCGATTGAACACGGCCATGTCCGGCGCACTGCCGAGATGCTTGACGAAATTGAACCGCACGCCGCGCACGCCGCCTTTATGCAGGGCGTCGAAATCCTTGTCGGTGAAGCTGTCATTGACGATGGCGACGCCGCGATAGCGTTTCGGATCGGACGCAATGCAGTCGAGCATCGCGGCATTGTCTAGGCCGTGACAACTCGCCTGCACGATGACGGCGCGGTCGATGCCGAGATGATCGTGCAACGCGCGAAGCATCTCCTTCGGCGCGTCCTCGGGCGTATAGCGTCGGTTCGGCGCGTAGGGAAACTTGGTGGCTGGACCGAACACGTGACAATGCGCGTCGGTTGCGCCGAGCGGCAATTTGAAGCGCGGCTTGCGCCGCTTCGAGAGGAACGGTGCGTGGATGTTCATGGGCAGCCTTTAGCGAAGCGCGCGCGGCCTCACAAGGCCGGAATATCGCCGCGTTCCCAGCCGGCAATCGTTTCAGCGCGGAAATCCGCAAAGCGCCCGGCTTCGATCGCCGTGCGCATACCGGCCATGAGCGACTGGTAATAATCGAGATTGATAGTCGAGAGCAGCACAGCCCCGAGCATCTCGTTCGCCTTGGTGAGATGATGCAGATAGGCGCGCGAATAGGTGCGCGCCGCCCGATGCGCGCACGCCTCGTCGAGCGGACGCGCATCGTTGGCGTGGCGGGCATTCGCCAGATTGAGCGCGCCGAAGCACGTGAACGCCGTGCCATGCCGGCCGTTGCGGGTCGGCAGCACGCAGTCGAACATGTCGATGCCGCGCGCCACCGCTTCGAGGAGATCGTGCGGCGTGCCGACGCCCATCAGGTAACGCGGACGCGCCGCGGGCAGGAGCGGCGTCGTCTCATCGACGATGCGCAGCATCACCTCCTGCGGTTCGCCGACGGCGAGGCCGCCAATGGCGTAGCCCTGGAAGTCCATGCCGACCAGCGCGCGAGCGCTTTCGGCACGCAGGCCGGTGTCGTCGCCGCCCTGCACGATGCCGAATAAGGCTTTGCCTTCTCGCGCCTTGCTCTCGAAGGCGCGCTTCGAACGCTCCGCCCAGCGCAGCGACAGCTGCATCGCGCGCGCAATCTCGTCGCGGCCAGCCGGCAGCTTCAGACATTCGTCGAGCTGCATGGAAATGTCGGCACCGAGCAACGCCTGGATCTCGACGGCGCGCTCAGGCGTCAACTCCACCATCGCGCCATCGAGATGCGAGCGGAAGGTGACGCCGTGCTCCTCGAGCCGCCGCAGCGCCGACAGCGACATCACCTGGAAGCCTCCGGAATCAGTCAGGATCGGCAGCGGCCACTGCATGAACGTGTGCAGCCCGCCGAGCGCGGCGATGCGTTCGGCGCCAGGCCGCAGCATCAGGTGATAGGTGTTGCCGAGCACGATCTCGGCGCCGGTTGCGCGCACCATCTCCGGCGTCAGCCCTTTCACCGTCGCCTGCGTGCCGACCGGCATGAAGGTCGGCGTCTGCACAGCCCCATGCGGTGTGACGATTTCGCCGCGCCGAGCCGCGCCGTCGGTCTTGTTCAGCGTGAAGGAAAACGCGCTCATTTGCCCGCAGGATAAAGCAGACAGGCGTCGCCGTAGGAATAGAAGCGATAGCCGGACACGATTGCGTGCGCATAGGCGCGCTTCATGGTGTCGAGGCCGGAAAACGCCGCCACCAGCATGAACAGCGTCGAGCGCGGTAGGTGGAAATTTGTCAGCATCAGGTCGATGGCGCGAAATTTGTAGCCCGGCGTTATGAAGATCGAGGTCTCACCGGCAAATTCCTTCAGTTTGCCGTCCGCCCCGGCCGCGCTTTCGAGGAGCCGCAGCGCGGTCGAGCCGACCGCAACGACCCGCCCGCCTTTTGCGCGGACTGCATTGAGCGCGTCCGCCACGTCACTCGGCACGACGCCGAATTCGGCGTGCATTTTGTGGCCCTCGGTGTCGTCCGACTTGACGGGGAGGAAGGTCCCGGCCCCGACATGGAGTGTGACCTTGTGCAGGCCAACGCCGCAGGCCTTGAGCCGAGCCAGCAGGTCATCCGTGAAGTGCAGCCCGGCTGTGGGGGCCGCCACCGAGCCTTCGGCCTGCGCAAACAGGGTCTGGTAGTCGCCTTTGTCCTGTTCGTCGGGGGCCCGGCGCGAGGTGATATACGGCGGTAACGGCATGTCGCCCCGCTCGGCGATCGCCTGGTCCAAAACCGGGCCATGAAAGGAAAATGAGAGGGTTACCTCGCCTTCTTCACCTTTATGTGAAACTTGAGCGTCGAGTTCCCCGAGGAAACAGACACGGCCCTCGGTGCCGAACCGAAGCGTGTCCCCCACCTGCACCTTCTTGGCGCCGAGGATGAAGGCACGCCAGCGCGAGCCGTCGATGCGTTTGTGCAGCGTCGCATCGATCTTCGGCTCGGTCGCCCCGCGCCCGATCCGGCGGCCGGTCAACCGCGCCGCAATCACCTTGCTGTCGTTGACCACCAAGCAGTCGCCAGGCGCAAGCAGGTCCGGCAGGTCACGCACCGCCCGGTCTTCGATCTCCGGAACGCCCCCTGGCCTCACGACGAGCAGCCGCGCCGCATCGCGCGGGCTTATCGGCCGCAGGGCGATGCGGTCGGCCGGCAGCTCGAAATCGAAGAGATCGGTGCGCATGCTCCCTCCGGCGGAGGAAGCTTACGCCCCCATCGTCGCCTTGATGATCTTGTCGGGGTCGCGCACCGGCTCGCCGCGCTTGATCTTGTCGACGTTCTCCATGCCCTCGGTCACCTTGCCCCAGGCCGTGTACTGGCGGTCGAGGAAGCGGGCGTCGTCGAAGCAGATGAAGAACTGGCTGTCGCCGGAATCCGGGTTCGCCGCGCGGGCCATCGATACGGTACCGCGCACATGCGGTTCAGTATTGAATTCCGCCTTGAGCTTCTTGCCCGAGCCGCCGGTGCCGGTGCCTTCCGGGCATCCGGTCTGCGCCATGAAGCCGTCGATGACGCGGTGGAAAACGATGCCGTCGTAGAAGCCCTCCTTCACCAGCTCCTTGATGCGCGCGACGTGGCCGGGAGCGAGGTCGGGCCGCATTTCGATCACCACCTTGCCCTTGGTGGTCTCGAGCGTGAGCGTGTTTTCGGGATTAGCCATGGAGAAATGCCTCTTGCTGTTTGCGAGTATCGCGGAAACGGAAGCGGAAGGGATGGCCGGCGATCGCCTCACCGAGACCGTCGGAGACCGGCAGTGGCGAGCACAGGCTGATCGCCCGCTTGAGCGCGCCGTAATAGAGGCCGCGCTCGTCGGCCGAGACGTTGGGCGTTTCGTAGGTGATGCTCGCGCCGAAAATCTGGCCGTCGCGCTTGAAGCTCAGCAGCACCGTCAACTCCATGCCGGTGCGAATTTGGCTCACGGGCGGCCACTCCCAGCAGCCGCGGATGGCGCGGCGGACATCGTTGAGCGTATTGAGCGGTCCGCGCGGCGCCATTGCGCCCCGATGCATCTGGGCAATGGCTTGCGTCGGCAGCGCCGCGGACGCGACCGCCGCTGCACCGATCACGAGCGCCGCCCAACGCATGTTACTTCTCAATTGTCGCCTTCTTCACGAAATCCATGCGCGGGAAATCGTGCGCCAGGTAGGTATTGCCCTGCGTCTGCAACTTGCCCTGTTCCGGGCCGCGGCCGCGCGGCGCGCCCTCGCCGTATTCGGCATTGATAGCGTCGACGACATTCATGCCCGACACCACCTTGCCGAAAGGCGCAAAGCCCATGTTGTCGAGCTGGCTGTTGTCGGCAAAATTGATGAACACCTGCGTCGTGCGCGTGTTCGGCCCCGCAGTCGCGAACGTGATCATCCCGCGCGTATTGCTCTGCGTGACTTTGTCGTCCGGGATATTCGCCTCGCGCCAGCGCGACGAGAGCTGCGGATCGCCGTTGATGCCGAACTGCACCATGAAGCCGGAGATGACGCGGAAGAAGCGGACGTTGTCGTAGAAGCCGTTCTTGACGAGATTATAGAAGCGGTCGGCGCCGTTCGGCGCCCAGGCGCGCGTCACCTGAATGACGAACGGACCCTTCGACGTGTCGAACTTCACTTTATATGTCGCCGGCGCCTGCTCCTTTAGCGCGGTCGGGTTGGCGAGATTGGGCGATTGCGCAAACACGGGCGTCGCCATTAGCGACAACGCGAGCACGATGAGCAAACGGCGGCTGGTCATGAGCACTCCCTGGAGTCTGCGCTGAAATCAGCGCGCAAATTTCTTTTTCAAACGCGCCGCGACACTCGTCGGCACGAACGCGGAAACGTCGCCGCCCATGCCCGCGATCTGGCGCACCAATGTGGCGGTGATCGGGCGCACGTCGGGTGACGCCGGCAGGAACACGGTCTGCACCTTCGGCACCATGGTCGCGTTCATGCCGGCCATCTGCATCTCGTAATCGAAGTCGGTCGCGTCACGCAGGCCCCGGATGAGCAACGTCGCGCCCTGCTTCTTCGCCGTCTCGACGACGAGGTTGCTGAAGGTGATGCAGGCCAACTTGCACTTTTCGCGGCGCGCGGCCGGCCCGCAGGTCTGCTCCAGCATGGCGATCCGTTCGTCGGCAGAAAAAAGCGGCTTCTTGCCGGGGTGAACGCCGATTGCCAGCACCAGCTTGTCGGCCAAGCGGGCCGCCTGCCGCACCACGTCGAGATGGCCGTTGGTGACGGGGTCGAACGACCCCGCATAGAGGGCGATGCGCGCCATGCGCCGGGTCTACCCCGGCCCCGGTCCCCCGGCAAGGTGCCTTAACCGCCGTCCCACATCGGGTTAGGCTTTGCCACAAGAAGAGGTCAGGGAGGATCTCGTCCATGCGCCGCGTCATGCTGGCCGTCGCCGTCGCGCTCGCTGCCACCCTCGCTCACGCCGAAACCTATCCGAGCCGTCCCATCCGCATCATCGTGCCGACACCGGCCGGCGGCCCGGTCGACGTCATGGCGCGCATCCTCGCCAACGCGCTGCCGGCGCAGCTCGGGCAGAGCGTCTTCGTCGAAAACAAGCCGGGCGCTGGCAACACCATCGGCTCGAAGCTCGTCGCGCAGGCCGACCCCGACGGCTACACGCTCATGGTCTCCGCCGCGAGCGGCCTGATCATAAGCCCGATGATCATCAAGAACGCGGGCTATGACGCCACGAGCTTCGCACCTGTCGCGATGGTCGCCGAAACGCCGCAGGTGCTGGTGATCAACCCGCAGCAGCCGTTCAAGACCGTCGCCGAGCTTGTCGCCTACGCCAAGGCCAATCCGGGCAAGCTCAACTATTCGACGGGCGGCATCGGCACGCTGCCGCATCTCAATGCCGAGCTGTTCAAGCGCAAGAGCGGCGCCAACATTGTGCACGTACCCTACAAAGGCGGTGGCCCCTCGCTCACCGGCGTCGTCGCCGGCGAAGTGCAGATGACTTTCGACACGCTCGCGACCTCCCTGCAACTCGTCAAGGCAGGCAAATTACGCGCGCTCGCCATCGTCGGGCCGAAACGCGCGCCTGATCTACCCGACGTGCCGACGATGCCCGAAGCGGGTTATCCCGCGGTGACGAGCGGCGCCTGGACCGCGTTGCTCGCGCCGAAAGGCACGCCGCCGGACGTCGTCGCCAAGCTCAATGCCGCGGTCAACAAAGCGCTGCAATCCGAGCCGATGACAAGCGCGATCGCCAACATCGGTGCCCAGCCACGCGGCGGCAAACCGCAGGATTTAGCCGATCACATGGCGCACGAGACGGCGAAATGGAAGCCGATCGTCGCCACGCTCGACCTGAAGGCCGAATGAACGCAACCGACCAGAAGCCCTATATGCAACGGCCGGCGCCGCCGCGCTCGTTAGTGCTGCCGCTGGCGTCCGCCGCGATCGCCACAGCGATCTTTCTTGGCGACACCATCACGGAATCCGAAATCGCCGCGCCGGTGCTCTACGTTGCGGTCGTGCTGCTGTCGGTGCGGTTTTGCGATCGCCGCGGCGTCATCATCGTATGCGCCGGATGCGTGGCGCTGACGCTGATCAGCCTGCTGCTGACGCCGATCGGTCTCAGGCAAAGCGGGCCCGGGCTCGCCAACACTTTGATCAGCCTGCTGACGATTGTGCTGACCACCTATCTCGTGCTCAGGATTGAATCTGCCAAATCGCAAGCACAGGCCTTCACTGAGGCGCAGCAGCTGCGCGACGCGCTGATCGGCTCGGTATCGCACGAGTTGCGCACGCCGCTCGCCTCGATTCTGGGCGGCATTTCGATCCTCGCCGAAGCGCCGGCCGTCACCAAAGATAGCCAGCTCGCTTCGCTGACCAAGGGCATCCGCGACGAGGGCATTCGGTTGAACAGCGACATCCAAAACCTGCTCGATGCTGCGCGCATCACCAGCCACGGCCTCGAGTCCCGCCAGGACTGGACCGATCCGGCCGACATCATCAACTTGGCCGTCGAGCGCATCAGGCTGCGCTATCCCCTCCACCGCTTCGACGTGAACTTCGATTCTAGTCAGTCGCTCATCCACGTCGATCCTGTGCTGGTCGAGCAGGCGCTCGGCCAGGTTTTGTCCAATGCCGCGAAATTCTCGCCGGCAGGCTCGACCATCGCAGTGTCGGCCAATGGCGGGGATGGCCAGTTCTTCATTGCCGTTACCGACCATGGCGCCGGCCTGACACCGGATGAAAAGAGCCACATCATGGAGAAATTCTTCCGCGGCCAGCGCCACGCTGGGAAAATCTCCGGCTCCGGTCTCGGCCTGTGGATCGCCAACACTTTCGTCGCCAGCAGCGGCGGCAAAATCGAGGCATCGAGTCCGGGCGAAGATCAAGGCACGACGATGCGGTTCGTCTTCCCGGTCATCCGCAGCGCCGACGACACGGAACTCGCCGCACAGGAAGCCTGACATTGCAGTGGCATAGCTGGTCTTGTGGCGGCGACAAAAAGAAAAGGCGTCATGAGCATGAAGAAGAACGGCGCAACGCACGGAACCCGCACTAAGTCTTCCTCTTGGCTCATCGACGCGCGGATCAAGGATCTCAGCGACTGACGCGGGAAAATGCTCAGCCGCCTGCGCGACTTGATCAAGGAGGCCGATCCCGACGTCGTCGAAGAGGTGAAATGGCGCAAGCCGTCGAACAACATGCGCGGCGTGCCGGTCTGGGAGCACGACGGCATCATCTGCACCGGCGAGACCTACAAGGCCGCGGTGAAGCTGACATTCGCGCATGGCGCCGCGCTCAAAGATCCGTCCGGCCTCTTCAATGCCAGCCTTGAAGGCAGTATGCGGCGCGCCATCAACGTCCGCGACGGCGACACGATCAATGAGAAGGCATTCAAGACGCCCATTCGCGAGGCGGTGACTCTGAACGAGTCAAAAGCCAAGCGCTGATCGGCCAAGCCGAGTAACGGGCTGCGGCTATTCCTCGTCGTCCTCTGATAGCCGCTCGACTGAAACGACGCGCTCGTCGTCCGCGGTGTCGAGCACGATGACGCCTTGCGTCGAGCGCCCGGCAATGCGGATGCCCGAGACCGGCGTACGGATCAGCTTGCCCTGGTCGGTGACCAGCATCACCTGGTCGGCTTCCTCGACGGGGAACGAGGCGACGAGCCGCCCGGTCTTATCGCGGATTTTCTTCGCGCCCTTCTTGCCCTCGAGGATCGACATCGCAACGATGCCTTTGCCGCCGCGGTTGGTGATGCGGTACTCGAACGACGACGAGCGCTTGCCGTAGCCCTTCTCCGAGATCGTCAGCACGAACTGCTCGGCCGCTGACATCTCAACATAGCGCTGCTCGCCGAGCTCGATCGTGCCGGCGGCCTCCTCGGTATCCTCCTCCTCGGCCTCGACCGCGTCCTCCTCGCCGCCGCGCCGCACCGCGTTCGCGCGCTTGAGGTAGGCGGCGCGTTCCTCGGATGAGGCGTCGACGTGCCGCAGGATCGACATCGAGATGACCTTATCGCTGTCGGGCAAATCGATACCGCGTACGCCGATTGAGTCGCGGCCGGCGAAGACGCGCACATCCGGCACCGCGAAGCGGATGCAGTTGCCTCCCTGCGCGGTCAGCAGCACGTCGTCCTTTTCAGTGCAGATGTGGACGTCGACGATCTCGGCGCCGTCCTTGAGCTTCATGGCGATGATGCCGGACGGCCGCACGCCGACGAAGTCAGACAATTTGTTGCGGCGGACCGTGCCGCTCGTCGTCGCAAACATGACGTCGAACTCACCCCAGGTCGCCTCATCCTCGGGCAGCGGCATGATGGTCGTGATGGTCTCGCCCTGATCCAGCGGCAGGATGTTGATCAGCGCCTTGCCGCGCGCCTGCGGCGCTGCGATCGGCAACCGCCAGACCTTCTCCTTGTAGACGCGGCCGAGCGACGAGAAGAACAGCAGCGGCGCGTGCGTCGGGGCGACGAACAGCCGCGACACGAAATCTTCCTCGCGCACCTGCATGCCGCCGCGGCCCTTGCCGCCGCGGCGCTGCGCACGATAGGTCGAGAGCGGCACGCGCTTGATGTAGCCCTGGTGCGACACGGTGACGACCATGTCCTCGCGCGTGATCAGGTCCTCTTCCTCGACCTCGCCTTCCTCTTCGGCGATCTGCGTGCGCCGCTCGGTGGCAAAATCCTTCTTCACCGCGGCCAGTTCGGTTTTGATGATCGACTGGATGCGGGCGCGCGAGCGCAGGATGTCGAGATAATCGGCGATCTCGGCAGCCAGCTTGTCGAGCTCTTGCTTGATCTCGTCGCGGCCGAGCGCTGTCAGGCGCTGCAGGCGCAGATCGAGAATGGCTTTGGCCTGCTCGGCGGAGAGCTTGGTCGTGCCCTTGGTCGACACCTTGTGACGCGGATCGTCGATCAGGGTCACCATCGCGGCGACGTCCTTCGCCGGCCAGTCGCGCGCCATCAAGGCTTCGCGCGCATCATTGGCGTCCTTCGACGCCCGGATCAGCTTGATCACATCGTCGATGTTGGCGACCGCGATGGCGAGGCCGACCAGCACATGAGCTCGGTCGCGCGCTTTGCCAAGCAGGAATTTCGTGCGCCGCGACACCACCTCTTCGCGGAACGCGACGAAAGCCGTCAACAGGTCCTTGAGGTTCATCACCAGCGGCCGGCCGCCGTCGAGCGCCACCATGTTGGCGCCGAAGGAGGATTGCAGCGGCGTAAAGCGATAGAGCTGGTTCAGCACGACCTCGCGCTCGGCGTCGCGCTTGAGCTCGACGACGACGCGGTAGCCGTCGCGGTCGGACTCGTCGCGCAGGTCGGCAACGCCGTCGATCTTCTTCTCGCGCACCAATTCGGCGATACGCTCGACCATTGCCGCCTTGTTCACCTGGTAGGGAATTTCGGTGATTACGATCGCCTCGCGCTCCTTGCGAATGGTCTCGAAACCGACCTTGCCGCGCATCACGATCGAGCCGCGGCCACTGTGGAAAGCGCTGCGGATGCCGGAGCGGCCGAGGATGATGCCGCCGGTCGGGAAGTCCGGACCCGGTACGATCTTGATCAAGTCGTCGATCGACAGCGCCGGATTGTCGATCAGCCCCACGCAGGCATCGACCACTTCGCCGAGATTGTGCGGCGGGATATTGGTCGCCATGCCGACGGCGATGCCGCCCGCGCCATTGACCAGCAAATTCGGGAAGCGCGCCGGCAGCACGCGCGGCTCGCGCTCGGCGCCGTCATAGTTGTCCTGGAAGTCGACGGTGTCCTTGTCGATGTCGTCGAGCAGCGCCATCGCCGGGCGCGCGAGACGGCACTCGGTGTAGCGCATGGCCGCCGGCGGATCGCCGTCGACCGAGCCGAAATTGCCCTGCCCGTCGATCAGCATCAGGCGCATGGAGAAGTCCTGCGCCATGCGCACAAGCGCATCGTAGATCGCCTGATCGCCGTGCGGGTGATATTTGCCCATCACGTCGCCGACGACGCGTGACGACTTCACGTATTTCTTGTCGGGCGTGTGGCCCTGCTCGTGCATCGAGTAGAGGATGCGGCGATGCACCGGCTTCAAGCCGTCGCGCACGTCGGGCAATGCGCGCGATACGATCACGCTCATAGCGTAATCGAGATAGCTGCGCTTCATCTCCTCGGTGATGGAGATGGGACGCACGTCGGAGGGACTTCCGTCCCCCGATTTCGGAGCTTCGGTGTCGGACAAGATCGCTTCCTGCGCGGAATTTTCTTGTCGATTTTTCTAACCGATTCACCCCTCTCTGGCTACCTGAAACGCGCTCCTGTACATGCTATTTTCTCACGTGTTTTCAATCGCTTATGGTCAAATAGCGGCGCTGTTTTCCCGCCGTTTCCAGGCGCCTTTTGGCCGCCATTTTTCGCCCGCGTTGCGCGACCGTTCCGCGTTAGCATTGCCGTCATCATGCCGGCCGAGTTCCCCGTCTCCGCCTTCTTCACGCTGTTCGTCGTGGTCGATCCGATCGGCCTCGTGCCGAGCTTCATCGCCGTCACGCACGGCCTGCCCATACGCGCGCAGCGTTCGGTCGCGCTGCGCGCCTCGCTGATCGCCGCCGCCGTGCTCGCCGGTTCGGCGCTGATCGGCGATTGGCTCTTGCATACGCTGTCGATCACGCTGCCAGCCTTCCGCATCGCCGGCGGACTGCTGCTGTTTTCTATCGCGTCGGAAATGGTGTTCGGCGTGCGCATCAACCGGCAATCGCAGCAGGCCGAGGATGCGGTCGAGGAGCGTGTGCGTAACATCGCCGCCTTCCCGCTCGCTGTGCCGCTGATGGCCGGCCCCGGCGCCATCACCGCGACCGTGCTGCTCGCCGGCCGCACCGATAGCGACGCGATCCGCCTAGCCTCGCTCCTCGCGATGATCGCCATCGTGCTCGCGCTGTGCTTCACCGTATTCATCACCGCAAGCCGCATCGCCCGCCTGCTTGGCACAACCGGCAATGTCGTGCTGTCGCGCCTGCTCGGCGTGCTGCTTGCGGCGCTCGCGGTGCAATACGTCATCGATGGCGTGCGCGCGGCCCTCGCTTCGTAAAATCCGCATCAATAAAATCGCCGTTAAATCGGCACGCGCGTTGCGCGCATTTACATTTCGGAAAGTGCGTCAACACATTCTCCGCCGCGGGGCGAAGCACGACTTTGGAATCAGGAGGCCATCATGGCCGTCTCAGCTGTTTCAGCTGGTGCGACTCCCCAGGACAATCCCTACGCTCAGGTCCGCCAGGCTTTCAGCCAGTTGAGTAACGCATTGCAGTCGGGAAATCTGACGGCGGCGCAGAGTGCCTACAACACGCTCGAGTCCTCGCCGATGGCGCAAAACGGCCCGCTCGCGCAGGCGCTGCAGCAGATCGGTCAGGATCTGCAATCCGGCGATATCTCCGGCGCGCAGCAGGCTCTTGCCCAGTTACAACAGCAGCAGCAGGCGCACCACGGCCACCACCATCACGGCGGCGGCGTCAAGGCGCCCGATCAGTCCGACTCGGCGAGACAGACCCAGCCGAGCAATTCGAGCCAATCGAGCTCGAACGATCCGGACGGTGATGGTGACAATGATGGCGGCGCGTCGACCTCGACGATCGTCACCAATATCGATCAGACGCTGAACATCACCGTCTAGCTTCGCCAAATAAAAAGGCCCGGCTTCAGGCCGGGCCTGTGCCGCGAATTGTCTCGCGTCAAAACGGAATTTCGTCATCCATGTCGTCGCGCTTGCCGCCACCCGCGCCGGCCATTGCCGGCTTGCGCGCCGCGGTCGGGCCGGGCGAGCCGAAGCTGTCGCTTGTCTCTGCGCCGCTGCCGCCCGCGCGATCGAGCATCGTTAGCTGCGAGTTGAAACCCTGCAACACGACCTCGGTCGAGTATTTGTCCTGACCGTCCTTGTCCTGCCATTTGCGTGTCTGCAGAGCGCCTTCGAGATAAACCTTCGAACCCTTCTTGAGGTATTGCTCGGCGATCTTGCAGAGACCTTCGTTGAAGATCACCACGCGATGCCACTCGGTCTTCTCGCGGCGCTCGCCGGTCGTCTTATCGCGCCAGGTGTCGGAGGTGGCGACGCGCAAATTCGCGATCGGCCGCCCGTCCTGGGTGCGGCGGATTTCCGGATCCGCGCCGAGATTGCCGATGAGGATGACTTTGTTAACGCTACCCGCCATGTTGCTCTCCGCGCGACGCTAAACGCGACTGACGCGCTGCATCGCTCTCTGAAGGATTCGGCCGCCGCGAGGCCGTCCCTGTGACGAAACACTCACCCTAGGCCCGGGCCTAGGCGCGGCAAGCGCGTTTCCCGCTAATCCACAACGCTTCTCATGCTGACCGACAGCAGCGTCCGGTCGCGGGCCCGAACAGCCATATCTTGTGTTCCATGTTTGTTCTAAGCATTCCAGACCCAATACGCAACTGATTCGCTTGGGAAAATCAGATTTTTTGTTGCGTAAAGGCCACAGTTCGAATCATCCACAAGATATAGACCTCGCCGCCAGTAGCAGTTTGCTTCGGCCGAAATCACTAGGAGGTCAACGATGAAGCGTTTCACCCTATTGGCCTGCGCGGGCCTGTTCACAGCAGCGATGGCCGGTCCATCGCTAGCTGCGGACATCGCGCGGCCCGCCTACAAGGCGCCAGTTTACGTCGCGCCGTTCAGTTGGTCCGGCTTCTACGTCGGTATCAACGGCGGCTATGGTTGGGGCACGGCTAAGCTTTCGAACTCGATCGCCAGCCAAAGCTTCGATACCACCGGCGGGCTTGCCGGCGGCACCATCGGTTACAACCTGCAGACCGGCAATTGGGTTTGGGGCATTGAAGGCGATATCGACGCTAGCTGGATAAAGGGCGACACAACAAGCGGCCCGCTTTGCGCCGGCGGCGTCGGTTGCACCGTCAAGAACAATTGGCTTGCGACCGTGCGCGGACGCATCGGCTATGCCTTCGATCGCTGGCTGCCCTACTTCACCGGCGGCGGCGCGTTCGGCGACGTCAAGACGACAGTGCCAACTGGTCTCAGCACGACCAGCACGCAAGCGGGCTGGACCGTCGGTGGCGGCCTTGAGTGGGCCTTCATCGGCAATTGGTCGGCCAAGGCCGAATATCTCTATGTCGACCTCGGCGACGCGGATTGCGCGGTCGCAACCTGCGGCATCGATACCAAGGTCAATATGAAAGAGAATCTGTTCCGCCTCGGCGTGAACTATCGCTTCTAAGCGGATGCGGTCGTGCCGAGCGCTCGGCACCGATGCAGCAACAATCGAGGCCGGTGAGTTTCGCCGGCCTCTTTTTTTGTTTGAGCGCAGTGAACGCGCCAAAGGAATCTCGGTATCAGACTGCTGCCGAATGCGCTCCGATATGCAAAAGTGCTTTGTCACAATTTCCCGGTCTGCAACATTAGCGGAGGCCAAAGTCTGCTAGGTGTGCAAGTCCACTTTTGACCAAGCGGACATCAGCCGCCCGACACATCGAGCTCGCGGCCAACAACTTGCTGTACGGCCTCGAACGTATCCAGGAACGCCCGATACTCGGAAATTCGATCGCCCTTGAATTGCAGAAAATGCGCAGCGAACACGCGGATAATGCGCTCGGTCGCGCGCTGGGTGAGGCGAATGGAGACCACAATGCCGGCAGATTGATCATTCACAATAATCTTAAGCGGCATGTAATCGACTGAACTGAATTCGTCATGAACGATTTTCAAGGCCTTCATGACTTGAGCTCGGCCCACGCGGCGGCCGAGATAGGGGAAGACCTCTAGCGGTGCGTTGCTAACAAAATCGACGTTTTCGTCGAACATGTCGGCAAGTTCGTCGAGATCGCCCGCCGAAAACGTTCGATAGATTTCGTAAATGCGTTCTTTTAAAGATACCGCCATGAATTCATTGGTGATCTATATCCGCCTTCCAAGCAAATAGAGCGCGACGCCGACCGCTGCGCCGACGCAAGCGAACAAGAGAATGTTGGCGGGCCTCGACGATGCTGACGCCAGGCTGATGGTTATGCCGGCTATTGCGCCAAGAATGATTGCTGCAATTGCACCGAACTTCATTTCAAATCCTTACGATAATCCCGCTACAGCGGGCCGACGCGGCCGGCCATGCAGTCTGAGAAAGCCTCAACATAAAGATTTTTATAGGCCGAGGATTTTCGATGCCGGCCGCCAACCGCGCCGAGCCCGCCTCCGATCGCTGCGCCAGTTCCTGCGCCACCGAAAAATGATCCAACGGTCGCTCCGAGAGCGGCGCCTGCGACGCCTCTCTTGACGACGGCACCGGAGGTTTGCTGCCGCGCGAAGTCGTCGGCGTATTGCTTGCACACCTCAACCGGCGGTTCGGCCTTGGCCGACGCAGCCAGACCAAGAAAGGCCAGCGCGAGGGCCATGGCACACACGCACCTGCGGAGCCGTAGCATCAGTCGGAAAGCGCCCCCAGCCCGTACATTATTCGCAAGACCGGACCGGTATGCAGACCGACCTTGCTAAACCACGCATTGACGAGGACGGCGATTTGTCCGGTCCGGTAGATCTGAGCGAGGCCCGTGTTGACGGCGAGCCTAAACGTCCAGTCGCCACGCGGCAGCACGATTGCATACGGCTCGACCGACAAATCGTCGGGCAACATAATCAACGCATCTGGATTCTTGAAGTTCGCGCCTACGAGCAATAGTTTGTCGCTGGCGTAGCCATCGACGGCTCCCGATTCCAACATTGCGGTCCCCTCGTCCCGGTTTTTGACCGCGACGACCGTCGCATCGATTTTCTGTTGTTGGAGTTGCGAACGGATCGCACGCTCGTTCGTCGTGCCTGATATGACGGCGACCTTTTTGCTGGTCAGGTCGGCGAAGGAGTGGAAGTTCTGATCTCGCCGCACCAGGACACCTGTAGTCTCGATGAAGACGTAGTTGGAGAAATCGACCTCTTTCATGCGCCCCAACGTGACCGTGCTGGATCCACATTCCATATCTGCCTTTCCTTCGGCCACGGTGGAAAAGCGCGTTTCAACGGTCACCGGAACCCAATCGATCTTGATTTGATCGAGGCCCAGTTGCTGCTGGATGGAATTCACGACCAACTTGCAGATGTCAATCGTAAAACCGGCGATCTCCTTATTGTCGTTCAAAAACGAAAACGGCCTGGCTTCCGTGCGATAAGCAATCCGGATCGTTTTCGTATTTGTTATTGTCTTCAGCCGGCTGTCAGGCGGTACCTGCGCCGTGGCAGATAACACGCCTGCACACAGGACGACGAGCGCGGCGACAAGACTCGGTAACCCGCCGAAAGGTTTTAGCATTGCGCCCCCCAAAAAAATTGGTCGTCGCGTCTATTGCATTCCGATGGTCAGCCCGCCCAAGCCGAGCGACGCTTCAAAGCCGACCTGTTTGCCGTGTAGCTGTAGAACGACGCCGTTCGAATTCTGCAGCGTTGCCACTTTGCGGCCGCCCGCGACCGCAACACTGCCGGTCAGAACCGAGTATGTGCCGACGATGTCGCCGGGAGAATGAAGATTGGACGCTGTACCCACCAGCTCTGCGCCGGCCACGCCGATTGTGCCCGCGCCGACACCACCGATGGTGAGCCGATAGTGTTTGCCCTTGAACGTCAGGGTGCCCGTTCCGCCTCCAACGCCGACGATGAAGCCGGCCTTGTTGACTCTGAAATGTACCGAACCGGTATCCGCATAGGCGAGCGATAGCGAAGCGAGCACGACAGTCATGGCTGCAATGACAGCGCCTAGGCGAAACAAACCACCCATCGGAACCTCCCTGGTGAGTTCATAACCTTGCAAAGAACGGGATGAGTGTCAGGCCGGCACCTATCGTCCTGCCTCCAGGACACTGTCGCCGAAGCCAGACTCGTTCTGTTGATAATGTTTCAGGACGTGCACACGAATTGCAGAATACAAGTTTGCATTCGCGCGCGACGCATTGATCTCCTCGACGAGCCGCGCGACGGTCGTCCTTTTCTCGGACGCGATTTGCTTGAGCGCTGTCCAGAATTCTTCTTCGAGACTGACGCTCGTCTTTTGTTGGCCGATCGCGACTGAATGTTTCGAGATTGCCGGCTTCATGCCGCCCTCTCGGGCCGATCATGATCCGCTTCCTTGCGCTCTTCCTCGGCGAGTAATTGCAGCACTTGCCGACGCCGCGTGGCGTCAGTCGTTTGCGTGAGCTGCCGGCGGTAGATGGATAGATTCGCCTGATGGACGAACCTATCGATGAAACCGTCCACGGGGATCCCTCCTTGACCGATTTCTTTTTTTTCAAATGCTGGAGCTTTGCTGTATGCTTGTCGAGTAACAAGTTTGACATTCAATTGCGCGGAATCCGGTTCGGTATTTAGGTATGCTTGGATAAACTATTGAGTTTTCAGTGCGCTTCCAGATAGACGAAATTCTTCCAACTCATCATACGCAACAAGATACGCCGGATAAGCGAGAGGTGGTGGAAGTGGTGCGTAATCAGCGCTACCTGAGCGGCTGAGCCCATTGGAATTTGATACTTGGAGAGGTCGTCGGTTATTCCGATCAGCGCCAGCGCCCGGCCCTCGCCTTTGATCTGCTCCGGATCGAGCAACAGGCCGCCGGCCTGGACTTGGCCCTGTGCGATGGCGTCGATCACCGTTGTGACCTTGCCCTTGAAGATCTGACCCGGAACGGCGTCGAACGCGATCTCCGCTGCGTCGCCCACCTTCACGCGTTGTAGGGCATTCTGCTGGAACGCTGCCGCCAGATAGCGGTCGTCGGTGTGCACGAAGGTCATGACCGGCCGCAGCGGCAGTGGCACTGCCATCATTCCGGGGCGCAGGCCGAGCTGCGTGACATAACCTGCAGCCGGCGCACGAACGGTCGTCTGCGCCAGGTTGAAGTCTGCCTCGCGTTGTTTGGCCAGCGCGCTTTCATAGCTCGCTTCCGCTGCCAGATAGGTACCGCGGCGGTTTTCGACGTCGATCTCGGCATAAGGTAGATTCTTGCCCTCTTTGAGCGCATTGCGGTTGCCGGAGTCGTAGCGCTCGAAAGCCTGCTTCGTGCGATCACGGTTGGCGACCGCTTCTGCAACCTGCGCTTTAGCGCTGTCAGCTTCGGCTTGATAAATGGTCGGATCGATCTTGAAGAGAACGTCGCCCTGCTTGAGCTGCTGATTGGCTTCGACCGGAACCTCGAGGACTCGACCCTTGACGTCCGCGATGATCGGGGTCGTCACGAAATAAATGCGCGCCTGCTTGGTGAAGGGGTGATTGTAGTTCATGAACAGCAGGATCGCGGCGATGCCGATAATGCCGCCGAGCGTCGCCGTCGCCAGCGACCATTGATTGACCGGGATCCTGAACACCTTGAAGATCACGTAGCAAAAGCTGACGTAGATCAGGGCAAGCAACAGCTCCATTACTTGCCTCCTGCCAATTTCGCTTCAAGCTCGGCGAGGCGGCGCCGGAGATCGGCAAGCTCGCTTTGGTCGTCAACCGGTTGCTGAACCTGTCCGTGAGTAAATCCCCAGCCGCGCTCGGGGCGATAGGTCATCGCCCAGATCCAGAGGAACGGCCAGAGCACGTGCAGCGTGAACAGGCTCACCCAGCCCGCGGCGTGGATCGCGTCTTCGTGCGGGTGATTGCGCGATTTCGCGATCAAATATGGGATGTCGTGAATGGCAATAATGCCATAGAAGATAACGACCACGACGAAGATCAGCAGTCCCAGCGCGAAATAATTGAGGAATGGATCACCCATCGTTTTCTGATCCCGGACGTGTAAATAATCTCGCGGAACGGCTGACGGAAATTTTCATACTTATGAAAAAAAATCTAGCCGGGCTTTCGAGCAATCGGTTGATCAAACGCAAACCTCATTCTCGCGGGCCGTTTGATCTACCACAATGCCGCTTTGGTCCCACTGCCGATAGTAGCGGCGGCGGCGCCGATGTGGCATGGTCTTCGGCTACCGAGGGGTGACAGCAATGATTTCGAAACAATGGCTTTTGGCCTGCGCAACCGCACTGCCACTCGTCATCACATCGGCCGCGAGCGCCCAGGTGACTATCGACGTCGCCCAAATCACTTGCGCCCAGTTCGTCAAATACAGAGTCACCAGCCCCGATAACATTGCAATCTGGCTCAGCGGCTACTCCCACGGCAAGCAGAACACGACAGTCGTTGCCCGCGAAGAGTTCAAGGAAAACATTCCAAAACTGAAAGCCGCATGCATGCTGCCCGAAAATTCACCGCTGCCGGTTTTGCAGGTCGCCGCGAAGCTGTTCGTCAGCAAGTAAGTTGAATCTAAAGCCCTGCATTCGCGACCCATAACATCACCCGCAGGGGGCGCTAACGCGCGTCGAGCCCCCATAGGCGCCGCGCAGCCGTTTATAAACGTGCGGCGCGAGCCGAACAGCCGGTGGAAAGCGTCAGACCATGCTCGCCGACAGCGCGAGGTAGAGCGCGAACAGGAAGCCGGCGACGATGGGCAGCACGGTGAGCGAGCCGCCGCCATGGATCGCTTCCGGAATCATCGCGTGTGACACCAGCGCCAGCACCGCGCCGCCGGCGATCGCCTGCGCGAAGATGGCCACGAGCGAATCCGAGCCACCAATAAAGCCCTTGCCCGCGGCCGCGGCGACGACGCCGATGATCACTACCGCCGACCACATGCCAAAGATCGTCTTCGCACGGTAGCCGGCGCGCGTCATCATCGCGCCGCTGGCTGCGGCCTCGGGGATGCCGCCGATGAACATGCCCAGCATGAGAGTCAACGACAGACTTTCGAAATCGGTAAACTTCGCGCCAATGACGAGACAGCCGGGAATCGTGTCGAGGATGTTGCCAAACACGATTGCGAGGCCGGCGCCTTTGCCCGCTTCGTGAAGCAGCTTGTTCGCCTCGCTGCGACTCAAATGATCAAGGCTTTCGCTGGCGATATTGGCCCAGGTCGACGGATTCGGCCCGCCGGCGCTGAGATTGTTGATCGCGCGCTCGTGGCTCAGCCGCCGCACGGCGTGAGCAAGCTGCGGGTCATGTTCGATCAGATGCTGAAAATCGGTTTTGTCGATTTCGACCAGATCGGTCGCGCCGGCGGCGCGGATGGTCGCCGTGCGGTTGCCGCCGCTGATCAGCGCCATTTCGCCGAAGGCATGACCCTCGCCGAGCTTGGCGATCGAATGGGCCTTCACGCCGGAATCGGCCAGCACCTCGACCTGCCCTTTGGCGACAATGTAAAGCGCGTCGCCCGGATCGCCGACATGAAACAGGGTCTCACCGGCCTTGAGATGCCGCTTGCGGATATAGGGCAGGATGCTCTCGATGCCTTCGGGCGGCAGATGCCGCAACAGATCGCATTTCGACAGCAGCTCAATGAGCGCCCGCGTTTCATGCTGCTTTCGCTCGATCGCATATTCCTGGAAATGCGTCGCATAGCGGACCGCCGCGCCGCGGCGTTCGAGGTAGATCGTCGCCGCGTAATAGAGCGTCGCACCGAACGCGAAGCCGCCGCCGATAAAGCCCCAGGCCGAGCTGGCAGGAAAACCGTGATGGTGCAAGTCCTGTGCGCCCTCGAAAGCGAGCTCGATGGCCAGCGCGCTGATCAACGAGCCGGCGGCAAATGCGAGAATGCAGGCCAACGCCCGCTTAGACATCGGGAGGTAGAGGCCGAGCGTGGCGCCAATAAACGACGACGATGTGGTCGCAAATCCGAGCAGCGCCGCGGCTAAAATCTGTTGTCCGGAATCCATCCCGTGCGGAATCTAGCGCCTCAAGGCGGCCGAAGAAATCTAAATCCTATAGGAGTCCCATAAGCCGCCCGGCGACGCCCCGGGCGAACTACCTTTTCGCCGCCTTCAGGCTAGCGCGGTACTCGGAGGTCTTGTCGGCGTCCTTGAGCTTGCGCAGCGACGCGACGGCGGCAGCATCAAGTGGCGCCATGTCCGGCGGCTTGAGCTTGTCGTTGCCGAAGGCGCCACGCACATAGTTGATCAGCGCGGCGATCTCCTCGTCCTTGAGCAGATCGCCGAGCGGCGGCATGGCGCCGTCGATGGTCTGGCCGAGCACCTCGATCTTGCCGCTCATGCCGAACAACACGACGCGCGCCGGAAAATCGCGTGCCAGGAACACGTCGGGATTGCCCGCGAGCGGCGGGAAATTGCCAGGCACACCTTTGGCGTTCGCCTGATGGCAGGCGACGCATTGCTCATTGAAGATCATGCGGCCGTCCGGTTGCGCCTGCGCGGCGGCGCAGACCTGGACGAACAACCCAACGACAAACGTCCTCAATCGCATTCCGAAACAATCTCAGACGACCGCGGCGGATGTGCGCCGCGACGTCGGTTCCCCGGTTGTCCCGCTCTCTTTTAGCGCCCGGCACCCGTCGGAGGCAGCCTGAAAATTTCCGCCCTCGCCCGAAATATTCCGCGGAAATACGACCCCGCGCGTTATCCCCACGGGTCCGCGCCATGCGTCCGGGGGACTGGCGAAACCGCCACGTTCTCACTACGTTCCTAAAGCCAATGACCGATTTTCCCAGCAAAAAAGCCGGGGGCGAGGACGCCCGCGTGATCGCCATTCGCGGCGCGCGCGAGCACAACCTCAAGAACGTCGACGTCGTCATACCGCGCGACGCCCTGGTGGTGTTCACCGGCCTGTCGGGGTCCGGCAAGTCGTCGCTCGCCTTCGACACCATTTATGCCGAAGGCCAGCGCCGTTACGTCGAGAGCCTGTCGGCCTATGCCCGCCAGTTCCTCGAGATGATGCAGAAGCCGGACGTCGACCAGATCGACGGCCTCTCCCCCGCTATCTCAATCGAGCAGAAGACGACGTCGAAGAATCCGCGCTCGACCGTGGGCACCGTCACCGAGATCTACGACTATATGCGCCTGCTCTGGGCGCGCATCGGCATCCCCTACTCGCCGGCGACCGGGTTGCCAATTGAGAGCCAAACGGTCAGCCAGATGGTTGACCGCGTGCTGGCGCTGCCGGAAGGCACACGCATCTACGTGCTGGCCCCGGTCGTGCGCGGCCGCAAGGGCGAATACAAAAAGGAACTCGCCGAGTTCCTGCGCAAGGGCTACCAGCGCGTAAAGATCGACGGCGCGTTCCACGAGATCGGCGACGTCAAGCCGCTCGACAAGAAGTTCACCCACGACATCGACGTCGTGGTCGACCGCCTGGTAGTGAAGGGCGATATCGGCGCGCGGCTCGCGGATTCGCTCGAGCAGTGCCTCAAGCTCGCCGACGGCCTCGCCGTGATCGAGCTCGCCGACTCGAGGGCGACCGGCGCGACCGCCAATCGCGGCCGCAACGCCAATGCCGAGCGTCTGATCTTCTCGGAGAAGTTCGCATGCCCGGTGTCCGGCTTCACCATTCCAGAGATCGAGCCGCGGCTGTTCTCGTTCAACAATCCGTTCGGCGCCTGCCCGGAATGCGGCGGGCTGGGCGTCGAGCAGCACATCGACGCCGAACTCGTCATCCCCGACCGCGATGCCGTCATCCGCAAGGGCGCGATCGCGCCGTGGGCAAAATCGTCCTCCCCCTATTACATCCAGACGCTCGAGGCGCTCGCCAAGCACTACCGTTTCTCGCTCGACGCCAAATGGAAGGACCTACCGAAGAAGGTGCAGGACGCAATCCTGTACGGCTCCGGCGACGACGAGATCAAGTTCGTCTACGACGACGGCTTGCGCGGCTACACGACGAAGAAGTCTTTCGAGGGCGTCATCACGAATTTGGAGCGCCGCTTCAAGGAGACGGAGAGTGAGTGGGCGCGCGAGGACCTGCAGAAATATTTCACCGACGTGCCCTGCGCCGCCTGCCAGGGCGCGCGGCTGAAGCCGGAAGCGCTCTGCGTAAAGATCGGCGGCAAGAACATCTCGGAAATCGCCGAGC
>Ga0187780_10000207_pt1 | contig 45588 bp, 42 predicted proteins | sample 1015_Q2_SP10_20__FD_132429 | JGI IMG/M metagenome (GOLD analysis project Ga0187780, IMG submission 132429) | Tropical peat soil microbial communities from peatlands in Department of Meta, Colombia - 1015_Q2_SP10_20_MG | ecosystem: Environmental > Terrestrial > Soil > Wetlands > Peat | place...
GCCGCCAGCGCCTCGTAATTGGGGACGTCGTACACGACCACTTGGAAATGCTTCATATGCACGCTCCACGCGCCGACGATTTTGACGCCGTGTTTCTTTGCGAGGTCTTCCATGTGCCTGAGGCCTTCGAGCGTCACTTTCCTATAATACTCGTTGTGTGTGGCGCATTCAGCAGCTCCGTGTTTGATGATCGACAAAAACAACGCCATTTTGAATCACCTCCGTTTCCTTATACGTTGTCAAGAAAGTCCAACAAGGTTAATTCGGCTCAGCCCACAAAAACCTACGTAACACGGTGACGTTATATCTTAACCATCAAGATTACCGAGCGCGCTTTACGTCTAGAAATGAGGCGGAACACGTAGAAACAGCTCACACGCCGCTCAAGAGAGGCCTTGTGGCTGGTCGAAGTGTAGTTGTCGACGTCGTGACGGATCTTGCCGTCTAAACGCGTCGCTCCTAACCCGTATCACGCGGTAAGAGCAGCTGTTATGGCTGGGACGGGAGCACTCCCAAAAAGATGCCCACACCGCAGATGACAAGCACCGCTAGCACAACGAGCATGATCGCGCTGATCACCTTGATCATCCTGTCACTCATTCCTATGTAGGTGATGGGCATACATGCCTCGGTATCGCGCCCGTTAACCGTAAGCCTTTCGCCGTACAGTCGAGGGAATCGCTATTGTCATCTGACAGGTCTGCCTGTGGCGACACGGCAGCCAGGAGTAGTATCGTGAGGGCGTAGCGTACACTTGAGCCTGCGTATACGGCGTGGGACGAGCGTGCGATCGCCTATTGGTGAGCGACAGGGCGCACGATGACAGGTGGGGGGCGCGCCGAGTGACAGGTGACGGCAATAAACCCGGTTTCTGACCCGCTATTCACAGCGTCACCACGGAAACGTGCGAAGAACCGATACTGCCAGTTGTAACGCGACGAGCAGCACGTACAGGGTTCCCACCACGTGATGCGGCCGCCGTTGTCGGTGGGTTTGGTAACGTCGTAAACAGCTCTACGGCCTGTGCCGGGATGTTCCTCGACGTGCAGGATCGACACCGGCTTGTTGGCCAACGGCCTTCCTCCATAGAGAGTGCGGAGCCACGCCAGAAACGTCACGCGTTGTCCTCCAGATACGGAGGACGGTATCGCCGTGAAGTAGAGCCTCGTCGGGACCAATGGTCTGGGAATGTTTCGATTGATCGGCGCCTTTGGTGCCGCGTCGCCCTTCGGGGTGATCGTGCTCACCGCGCCGACCGTGGTGACCGCCATGATCGCTACGAGCAGCAGCGCGATCGCCTGTTTCTCATTCATTCGTTTCACCTCCCTTTTCGTTTGATCTATGTACCATCATACGCCGTGTTTCCGTGCACAACCGCATCTCCGTCGCTCGGCCTGCGAGCGATGCGGCGTGTGATCGTACGAGCGGTCGTGTGAACGTAACGCCGAACACGTCGCCGGCAGGAGGGCGATGACACGCCATCCGTCCGACCGAGGCGTCGTCATCATCCGGGACCAAAGCCTGTGCGCACGATGTTACTTGTGGAACGGCCGTAGACTGGATCGCCATAGAACCTCGCTTGGGTATAGGCGTAAAGAGAGGCTCCGTACGCGTTCCGTACCGGCGAGACGAAATAGCCTCCGCTATTGGTGCGCGCTCTCGCCCAATCGCGCCACGCGGTGCAACTCGAATAGCTGCAATCGCGGACGTATAGATACACCTACCGGTATGGCACGCCGACCGGCACTGCTATTAGCCGTCCATTGGGAAGGCGGGCATAGGGCCGGATGTTTACCCGCAGGTTAGCTATCACGTGATGCAGGGGCGCCACCCACGCTGAAGGAAACCTTTATATCGCGTTGCGTGGCAGTGTGACGCCCTAGCGCACATAAGGAACCGCAGCGATGCTCAGTCTGTCACATCTCGCGACAATGGTAAAGTGCCGCTTAGGATTAATACTGGCTCGTGCTATGTACCGCCCGTTCGCGTCGGTGTTCACTCTGCCTAGGACCCTGTATGGCCCGCCGTTTGTTCTCATGTATAGAGTCACTGGTTCGTACCGAAGCGGCTTGTTGTGGTATATCACCTGGCCAGAAAGGACATAATAGCTGTTGGTTGGTGACGAACCTGAGATGCGGCCGTTGAGATTCATACATGGATCACGCCAGGGACACATCTTCTTGAGTGCATCTGACTTCTGCATTGTCGTCACGCCAACGACGCCGAGCACCGAGACCGTCATCACCGCGATCAGAAGCAGCGCGATGAGTTGTCGTTTCATCGTTTCTCACCTCCCGTTGCGGTGCATCGCACCGCGAATCAAATCTCCATAGGTAAGGACGTCCATCATATAAAATACCTGCGTGAGGCGTTTTTGTTACACGGGGTGCGTCGTTCGATCAAAAAGCAACGTAGGGGGGTTCGGTGAACGAGCGGCGCTATACGCTTCGCCGAATGTGCTTCAAGGAGTGTTATCGCGACGAGGGTGTTGCTCGAAACAGAGCCTAAACTCGATGTGTCCGCATGTGAGAGAACTGGTCATTGGCGAGTGTAAACGGACGGCTTCACGCGCCAAATCACTAGAAGGAATGGGATTGAATCTCATAGGTGGCAAATGTTTCGCCTAATAGCGCGAGAACATCTCCTTTTTGCTGCTAACGTTTGACGTATGAAGAGTCACATGCCGCCTCAAATTGCTGCGAATTGGCTACGGAATTGTATCATCCGCCTATCTTACGAATAACCGCCGAATCTGCGTTAGAATTTCGTATATCAGCGTTAAGTTGCTGAGTATCTTTAGCGAGCTGGGCCTTGTCAAGCGCTATATGGATCCTGTCAAGCGCTATACGGTTCTGGTCAGACTGTAGACGCTTCTTGAACATGTTACGCTGTTCTTGCGCATACTTCGCTCGCGTCTTATTCGAAATTGATGCGGCAGCCGTCTTCTGCGTGATCACCGCGCTGACGATGGTCGTAGCCGTCAGCGCGACGAGAAGGAGCGCGACGAATTTCTTCATCTACCGTTTACCTCCTTTTTTTGTCGTTTGTGTCGTAACGGCGCGGCGATGGATGCGTGGCCGTTCGAAACAAGTGAGTATACGCCTATTTGTAATAAAGGTTGGTGTGACACGACTTGTTACGCCCGCTCTCTCGAAGGTGCCGTTCTAGCTGTGTCTCCGGTTATTCGTGCGGCCCACAGAAGAAGGGTGCAGAGCCGTTAGAATAGAAAAAAGAATAGGTCTCACGGGCGATAGATAGGACGCGGAAGCGCCGCGTAACAAAAACGCCTCACGCGGGTATTTTATATGATGGCTCAAGACATCTCGCGTTACTCTTGATCGTGATTATGGCGGTCTCGGTCGTGAGCGCCGCCGGCGTCGTGACGACCACGACGACCCAGAAGGCGAAGGGGTATGTTGGCGGATATATTCAGGAACGGACCAACATAGGGATTACTGTAAGCCCCCACAACGGAATGGTCATACTTAGAGAGCCGCACCATACGTATAAGATTATAGGCTATCTTCAGCTCGCCGGCCCAAGGGGAAGGGGAATACCGAACGCCAAGGTAGATCTCTACGTTAATAAAATAGCTTGGGCCGGAATGAGAAACCTTGGTGGCGGAAAATACACGACCGTCATAACCACGGGCGGGAAGAAACCAGGATACTTCTCAATTGCGTTGACCCCCTCCCGTGAAGACACGGGATATAACTATGTGTGGTGGGCGGTATACCACGGCGATGATTTCCACACAGGATGCACGAGTGCCAAAATAACAGTGCAAGTGTGGGTATAGAAGGCCAAGGTAATGCATATTTCGAAGTAAACGCGCCGCGCCCAGCAACGCCGGGACGAAAATGGTGTGATAGCAGAAGACAAATAAACGCGAATTCTCTGGGCTCCGCTGTGCTTCGCGCACACCAAAGAGCTCGGGAAAATGCCGGAGCAACACCAACGAACGAGGAGCTAGAAGCGATACGCGTGGCCGCGGAACGAGCTTAGTTTCACATCGCTCGCGGCACAGCGTTATGGCGCACGCCGACCGATTCAAACGTATGACCTCGATCACATTCCCCTGTTTCGAGTGCGCGCACTTCTACAACCACAAAGGGCTGACGTGCGACGCGTGCCCACACGCCCTCGCGATCCGCGCGTGGTCGGTGTGTCGTAGCATTCATTCAGCTTCGTGTCTTGGAATCTTGGAATTTTGGAAACCAAGAGCCCCAACGAGTGCTAGCTAGAATCTGGAAGAGCGAAGTAAGGGAAGGGCGATCCTATCTCCTACCTCCTATCACATGACGGGCACGCCATTGTGCGAGAAATAGCTGCCAAATAACGCACGATAACGCCTTAATGGTGCGCGCTTGCCTATCGAACGCTATAATAGCGATTGTTTTGCTCTCTGAAGGTGTCGTATACGGCACAGACCCTGCCGCTATTAATATCGGGCATATAAATAGATGATGTCTCACCATCTGTTCGTCTCGGCGTAATATGACCTTCTTTACCAGAAAAGACCCCTTTATATAGGCTGTTCAAATATGCGCTATTTATCGGAGACGAGTATAAAAAAGGTTCAGTCCTTGTGTGGGTGAGTGCGGCTCTGTAGCTTTTTCAACTGAGCCACAATGTGGCCTTCAAATAAAACGACACGTTTTCTGTGAGCGTGGTTCGTTGGCCCGGTATAGATTGGACCAGTATATATCAGCGTAGCGCGAGGGCGTGCTGCGTGCAGCAGCGCTATCTTTTCTTTAGGCCTAAAGTTCTGTATTTCTGTATGAAGCTGATCAGCTCACGGTCGTCTGAAATACCGTGTCCGCGGTAAACGCATAAGACCTGGTGTTCGGCTACGGCGGGGGCGAGGGATCCGCCGTGTGGTGCGTCTAGGATACTTTTGCGTCATAGTGTCTAGATGTCGATTAGCGGACGAGGGCTACGTTACGAGCGTGGGATTGCTGCGAGGCACCGTTATCACTTTTGGTGCTCCAACTCGTTTATCTGTTTCTCTAGCGACGCCAGCTTAGTTTGCTCTTCATCCAGAAGACGACTATAAAGGGAGACCTGTTGCCAATTTTTTGCTTCCACAAACTTTCTTAACTGAGCCTCATCAAACTTTATATATTTCTGCAAAGCTCGCGCCTCGTCGTCCAACGTCTTTATCCGCTTGGCCTGCTCTTGAGTCAGCGCCGCAGCAGTCCCCGCGCTGCTCATCACGACGAGCGCTGCGAGCACGATGCCGAGTATCACCCCTCTCTTCATTACGAATCACTCCTGTTATCAGTTTATCAACCTACATAGGGGGTGCATTCACCAGTAATAAACGTAGGTCACGGCCTGCCGGTAGGCCGTTGCCTCTGTGGATGTTTCTGTAGATTAATCTGTACCATATTGTGCAACACCACCAAACACCAGCAAGTCTACCAGCTCACGGCCTTCCGGTAACACAGCAACCACATCAAATGCCCTTGCGACATCCGCCTCGGCGTAGTGGGTTCCGTTATCGACGCCCTCCTGTAACCCTCAGTCATCTCTCTCGCAGTCATTCCCGGCGTTTCCTTACCAGCTTCCCGGTCGAGCACGCAGTGGCTTCGATGAATTGGCAGATAGGGTTTTGGCTACGGCGATATTCGTTGTTCGCTCTCTCTACTTCTCAATCCGGACATTTCGGACATTTTAATCGTTGGATTTCTTCGAACATCTGACCGCATTCTACCAGCAACTTGCAGTCGATATAACCAGAGTATATCCACGTTTCCATTCTTTGTAAATAGAAGGTGAGAAGATCATAGAGGCTCTGGACTGTTATCCTGTCGGGGGTGCCTGAATCGTATGCAGTCCTAGCCACTTCGCTCTGCATCGTTGGAATCAACTCGAAGAACACATCGATGCCCGCCGCATCTTTCAACTCGTAAAATAACAGGAGATCGGTGTCCCGAATCTTTTGGTAGACATAAGTGGGAGCTTTGGTTTGATCAATATAACCAACAGGAAAGGTCACGTTCTTTTTGGCATCCTCATCCATATCGCGATACTCTTGGCTGGTGAGATAACTGTCAATGGTGTTGGCAATAGCTACTAAATTACTGTACACTAAAGCCATCTCGGCATAAATCGCCTTACGTAACCGCTGTCTCTGTTCTTCCCGCTCCTTTCTCTGTTCCTCCTGATCCATTCTATCCCTGATCGGCTGAAAAACGCCCCAGCTTAAAATTGCGACACCGAGCGTCCCAATCAAACCGATCAAAGCCGCGGTAATCGCGGCGTCGGGCGGATAGCGAACTGCGATATAAACGATTATTAGGATTAGAATGATTAGACCAGCGATACTGCCAATACCAATGGCACCGCCCAAGGACCGCGTGCCCTTCATGGTATTATTATTCTTTTTTACGTCGACCATACTCAGCCCTCGATGATTGCTAGTTCCGTAGAAGAGAATGTCCCATCTTTAAAATAGTTATGTGACGCCTTTTTGTCTAACGGAGTCTTACCTACGCGTCGTTCGACGCACGCCGATGGCGAACCACGGCGTATCAATACTCCATGCCGTTGCCGCACGCCGCTCGCAGCTTCGCTCCGCTCGCTTCGCTCGCGTCGCTTGCTGCTCCTATTGGAGTGCGCATCGCCCTCCCTTAGCTCGACTATGCCCTTTCTCGTTAGCTCGACGACGCCGGAGGCGAATGCACTCGTACAACTCCCCATACTCACGGCACTGCCGCAGCGATGGCATACCTGTAGTCCTGCTGTCGTGAAGATCATGCCCCGTCACCGTTCCGGATCACGCCGAATGCTCAACCATCGACCGTGCTAACCTTTGTCCCAATTCTCACATTACCACGAATCTGGGTAGAGGGAGTGGGTACTCCACATACCACCCATTCCCTAAATTTGTGATAATATGAGAATAGAATAGAGCGTAAGAAATTAAGAGTCGTGCCGCCTTCTAATGTACCATTTAACCGCCTTTCCTCCGACTTGGCCATTCTCACACCTCTGAGAAACCGTGATAATCGTGATAATAGCCTACCGCGGTCAATAGCTCCTCGCCTTCAACCTCATTCGGTTCTATCGTCTCATACACCGTGTCGTTGATCTCAACGGAATCCGGAACTTCTCCTAAAACCTTGACGCCTAGCGGCGTAAGCTGGAATACGGTTTTGTCGTCCACATACGATGTCGTGACGTATCCGAGCTCAATCAACTCGCCGTGCCTGGAATCGGCTTGCGTCGCACGCTTCAGCAGGCGGTAGACAGACGCCTGTGGGACCTCGGATGTGAATATGATGTCTCTCGCTGATGGCAGTTCGGGACGTTTTTCGGTCTTCGTTCCATCTTCGCTAATGAAATCAGTCACGTGCGTCTCGCACCAATTGCGAATCGCTTGCAGTACCCTAATTCCATTTTCGGTAGTCTTCGTCAGCGTCTCTCTCTCTCGAACGAGGAGAACAGGAACCACGCCTCTTGCACGTCCTCGACCTCGACACGGCAATAGCCGCGCACAAACCGCTTCCATACCGCGCAGCATTCCGCCAGCGCGTGGAACTGCTTGATGTTGGTGAGCGAGTAGCCAGCACTGGCAAACATCTTTCCAAGTGTGCGTATCAACCCCAGCGTTTGCAGCCGCATCTGCTGGAACTCTATTTTCGGTGTGTGGAAGATGATGTCCATACCTGCTTGCACTGTCGGCGTGAATGGGTCTTCATCAATTGAGCGTTGCTCATACAGCAATTCCTCGACAATATCGAGCTTCTCAAGCAGGTTATCTGCCGTATCCTCGCTCACCGATGTGTGGATGAACCGTCGCTTGACCTGTGCGTCATTCACGCCTTCGACTGACGTCGTGATGACGCACCGGGGCCCCTTGACCTTCATATCAATGCTCTCGCCGTTGACCGTCGCGCTGTGCACAAACGGCGCCCGCTCATCGGTCTCTGCCAGCGCTTTCAACGCGGGAAACCCGGTCGCGTCCGCAACCTCGGTGATAAGAATTATCTTGTTGCGATACGTGTCAGGGTCAACCGACACACTCACCGTCTTCCCATTCGCGTCTTTCATACGCGTGATCGTCCGATACATCAACGCCGTCGGCGAGACGGTGGTGAACCTGCAGACGTATCTGTCAGGCGCGCACGCGGTCACGTGATACGTCACGTCGTTCTTTCCCGCGCCTGGGCTGCCTGTGCCGTCGAAGTGTATCAGGGACGACACGCTCGAGAACATCGCTCTCGTCTGACCAATAAGCTGCAGCTGGATATACTCACGGTCCAGCGCGTGATAGCTCATGACGTGGCCAACACACTTCTTCAAAAAGTAATTGCCGGGCGTGTGAAGCGTCAGCCACGCATCGACATACGCGTCTTTCAGACTCCTGTCAATATCGCGAGGACTGAAATACTCTCCAATCTCTCTAAACACCTTTTCGCGCGCCACCTGTTCATCGATATGCACACGCAGTGCTTCTGGAAATTGGTCATATTCCGTCTCGCGAAATCCGCTGTCACCAATCCTAAGGCGATAGCGACCAGTGCTCCTGTCGATGGCATCCCATCCATACGCAACGCCGTCAATGGTAACATCACCAGATAGCCCTGGGTCTTCCACGAGGTTCCGTATAGAAACGGAGTTTTCGGCGTGCCCGTCGAACACGCCTTCGGCGTTGTCACTCATACGCCCCCCTCCTGATCACGCTCTTGATCAAACGCCTGAAGTGCCAAAAACAGAGGTTTTCATTTACACTCATTAGGCTCTGAAGGGCTTAGCGCGCTATAAAAACCCAACGTGGAACGGGCCCCGCTACGGCGTCTGTTCTGATACCACGTGAACGCGAATCATCGTCGCCTCACTCAAAGGTGGGAGTCATCTCGCAAAAGTCGTAAAATACACGCGTCACACCCTAGCGCCATCGGTCGCAGCTCCGATTCGCTCATCGCTCATCTTCGCTGCTCCCTCCACATCAATTCGCTCCTCGCGTCGCCTATATCTTAGACAGTGCGTGTACGCCAAGGGTCTGAAGCGAGCGAAGGCTAACAAGAGGCGGACGCATCATTGCGTCCGTGAAAACGATGCTTTGAATTCGACATATGCCTGCATCACGTCGTCCGACGTAACTGTAGGTAGATAGACGCGAGCTGTCTTCTGAATGACGCCAACCAATTCCTCTTCGTGTCATATAGTTATGCTGTAGTTCTCACGAAGTTCGATGCATTAAAGCCATCACTCAGCATCCTACCCCCACCATTTGCTGCACGTGCCTTGTCGCGGCCGACTGTGCTTTGCAGAATATTTCCCCCTTTCACGCATTGTTTCCACGGTAAACCGTTATCACTCCATCCATCACACGTCCGGCGAGGCATTACAATGCGGTTTATGGTCACGTGTATATTACCCGTCGAAACAGCCAACGACGTCATTGCACGGGGAGCGATTGTTGACCAGCTAATGAAGTACGTTGACACCGTGAAACCTGAGAACGTGTACCTCACGCTCACACACGGACAGCGGTCAATGTACTTCTTCTTCGACATACCGAGCGAGGACAAGATGCCGGCGCTGCTCGAACCCTTGTGGCTTGATTGGAAGGCCGACGTGTACGTGACGCCTGCCATGACGCTCGATGACTTTAAGGAAGCGGGACCTGATTTGGAGCGCGTTGTGGCAGAGCGGCATTAGTGTCAGCGGTGATCGTTCGTGGGCGCAGACCCTCCGAACATCTCAAGCCCCTGCTGTGATGCGAGGATGCGCCGAAGTTCAGACCGATGCATCGCGACGTACAGAAGGCTCTGCACGCGTCGCAGCCGTGAACTGACCTCAGGACTGCACAGAACGCGACGGGCACGTGGATCAGTGATACCTGCCAGCGTGAGCATCGCATCCGTTGTATCAGCGTACTCCACTGATTCAGCAAAGCCACGGCCGATATCATCGCCCGTCGCGGTGCGAACGTAGACGGCACCTTCGGCGTAGTGGCTGCCGTTTGCGCCATAGTTCGTCTGTCCTGTTTCGACGATCGGCGCAAGGGTGAAGGAGCGGATGTCCTTAGGCACGATCTCATCAAACGTGAACTCCCACCGATTGGGATGCCACGTATCCGTGACCGGATACCGCGCCGGGTTCGGGGTGTACGTGCTCTTCACCCATTGGGGCACGGTGAGCGTGCCCGCGGTATTCGAGAGCTCCGCGCGCTCGTCCATATATTTCCCCATAACGTTGACCCGCATGGTCGCAGGTGGCTGAGGGCCTGTCTGATGGTAATATGCCGCGCACGCCCTCGTGTGGAGGGCGAACATCGTCAGCTGCCGATTTCCTGTAAAGTGCACCATGAACCAGTCCCATCCTTCCGGTTCTGGCCGCTTGGTATTGTGGGCAGCGCGCAAGACCGCGGACTGCGGGTTACTGTTAGACGGGAATCCCCACTGATGGTCAAACCAGAACGTGCCGCGCGTCAGCGTAACCGTCTCCTCACCAATTCGGAGAGAGCTCCCCGGCGCGAGTGCCATGTTAGGGACGGAGTAGTAGAGCGTCCCTATCCCATCGACACACGGCATGCAGCCATTGGCGCCTTGCAAGAGGTACTCCTTTCCCGAGGTCAGGGTGAGGTCGATTCCCAGTTCGCGCGGTTCGACGCCTCGTTTTTCGAGCCCCCACGCCGCCAGGTGAAGCGGAAAGAAGGAGTCATCGTTCGTGCTCTCAATGCGATTGCGACCGACCGAGTAATGAAACGGGTTGAGGCCACAGGTGATGAGACCTGTCGTGCCCGCAATCACCACCGGATCTGCCTGATAGTGCTGGTCGCCCGCCTGGCTGATGGCGAGTTGCAGCTCGATGATCTGGTTGGCAACGTCGGTGAGGTTAAAATGGGCGGCCAGCGCGGGAGTGAGCAATGGAATGCGATACACCACGTACTCAACACCGTACTCACGCCCTGTAGCATCCCAACAGCTGCCCACAAAGAAGTGCCAGCCGACACGGGCTCTCAGCTGCGGCACGTGATCGCGGGGAAACTGCAGATCGGCCAGGTTAGGCACGGGTTCAAATCCTTGGCTTGCGTTAAGGCCCAGAAATGTGTGCGCCATCACATAGGCTTGGTGAGGCGTGAGCGCAGCACAGAACCGCTTCAGCGTCGCGTAACGCCGCTTATAGCTCGGGTTATGGGACTGTGGGTGCGCATCAAGCCAGTCGAGGTATGCGGTCATCCTCGCGCCGAATGCGCTGGGGCTATTTTTGGCATCACTCAGCTGTTCCCGCACCTCATCGGGGAGTGTATCGGACTCAAAGTCTCGCATCCAGAGTGCGCTGGCAATATGTTCTTTTGTTTCATCGTCTAGGTGCTTACAGCTCGCGGTGCTACTATCCATGGGGTGACTCCAGCTCATCTCTTCCATTTTCGGTGGCCATACCTTCGACACCCCTGATAGCTATTTCGGCGCGCCCTCCATCAATTACGTATTTTATTCCTCGCTCAGTACAGCCTGTTCCTTCGTCTTCGTGAGGTTCGGCTCAATTCAAGAACTATCGCGTCAAGATCGTCAAGACCGACTCCAAAACCGCCATCGTGATCTTTTAACCTCTGGTCGAGCGTGTCACGTCACACGTGCGCTAGAACCGCACGTCTCTCCAGCACCGCATGTACGTCTTGTAAACATTTTCTGGAAGAGGGCGCTTGTAATGAGCCCAGTCGATGCCTGAAACGCCGTGGGTGAGGATATATGCTCTGTTTGATTGATCCCATCCAATAATATCCCCGTACTGCTCCGCAAACTTCCGTAAGTCACCCAATACAAAATGGCCGTTAAACCGGGACATAGGTATCTTCTGTCGTTTGATCCACATCTGGAAACTGTTATATGCGAACGTGAGTTCGTCGTCTCTACGGTCGCTGATAGCAGCTCGAACAGCAGAAACAACTTCTAGATGAAGAGGGACATAGTGCTCCATCCGGATTTTGTCTTGACTCGAATCCACTAGGAGAACTGGTTTTTCCTCTCGTAATGCCTGCCTGAACTGCCCTACGGTCAGCTTGGAGATAGTTGCTAACGCTCGCTGACCGGTAAACGCGCCGAAGGTGACGAACGCCTCATACTGAGCAGCTCGTTCAGCACTAATATTACCCTCATCCTTAGCTCGCTTAATGTGCAAAAGCACGTTTTCGATATCCTCCTTCGTCACGATTCGACTTGTTACGGGCTTTCGCTGTTTGACCGCCCTCGGCATTTCGAGATATGGTTCGAAAGACGCGTATCGTGGCTCCATCTTTGTCTTAGCGAGGAACTTAAGGAAGCTCACAACGAAACTCAGCACTTTCGAGTGCGAGATTGGCGACGAGTATCGGGCGAGGGTGCTCTCCCGTAGTCTCGTCAACGTGCGCTGCGATACTTCTCCTTCTGTCGAGTCCCAAAGGTCGCGCGACGCGCGGTCTATCCAATCGAGCGACTTTGTCGCAAGCCCTTTCTTCCTGTGCGAAACGAAGTTGCCAAGGTCGGAATGTGAGAAGTGAAGAACGCCCTCTTCTGAGTATCTAGGCAGTCCTGCTTTGTTGGAAAGGGGTTTATTGTCTGAATCGATGATGTCCTTTATGGCTATCAGGGTGTCAATGTCGACCGTCTTAATGCGGTGCGAGCCTTCGTTAGAAAACGCATCATCCTCATCAATCAGCTCCCAGTCACCAAAGTCGCGGCCGGCGTCGAGGCTCCCATCGGGGAGTCTTTGATAAACAGTGATTCCACTGTCGTAGTGGACGATAACAGTCTCAGGTTCTGTCTCTTCTTTATTTTCGTCGTCACCTTCAGAAGTTGCCAACTCTTGAGAAGTTGGCAACTTTTCCTCTTCGTCATCTGCCATTATTCCGGTCTCCGGTGCCGCAATAAACAATGGGCTCGGCCGGATTCGGACCGGCGACCTCCGCCGTGTGAAGGCGACGTCATAACCACCTAGACCACGAGCCCTACCATTCTGTAGTTTTTCAGAGACAGATAAGTTTATCGTTCTGTCGCTTCAATTCCGATTTGTCACTGCGAGCTGTGAAAACAGATGGTTTTTGCGTTTAACAGCGCGCAGACGACGTACGGGGAAATTCATGCAGCAAAAACGGAAGATGATAGAATTTTCTGATATCGACCTCAGCCAATGGAAACAGTACACGGACGTGATACTTGACTCCTTGTGGCTGCTGGGCCCGCGTGACAAAACAGGGCCACACGTAGGTGATTATTGGGGTAACTTCGTGCCCCAGATTCCGTACCAGGTGCTGACTCGTTTCACGAAGCGAGGCGACGTCGTCATCGATTTCTTCAGCGGCATGGGAACGACGCTCATCGAGTGCAAGCGGCTAGGACGAAACGGCATCGGCGTGGAGATTGATCCGATCGTTGCGCAGCGCGCCGCAGACCGCGTGGCCTGTGCCGAGAATCCCCTCAACGTGCAAATTGCGACGCTCGTCGGCGACTCGACCACTCAGCACACCGCTGATCGACTGTCGGCAACGCTCAAGGAGTGGAGACGAGGTGATGCCGATTGCGTGATTCTCCATCCACCGTATCACGACATAATCAAATTTAGCGAACTCGATGGTGATCTGTCTCGCGCCCCATCCCAAGCCGCTTTTCTAGAGAAATTCGCCCGGGTCGCGCGGTACGCGCACACGTTCTTGAAGCCAGGGGGGTTCATGGCCCTGGTAATCGGCGACAAGTACACCGACTCGCAGCTCGTTCCGCTCGGATTCAGCTGCATGCAGCGCTGCTTAGAGGAGGGGTTTGCCCTCAAGGCGATTAACGTCAAAGAAATCATAAACAACGAACGAGGCAAGGGGAAAAATAGCAATCTTTGGAGATACCGCGCGCTTGTCGGCGGCTTCTACGTGTTCAGGCACGAGTACGTCATGATCTTTCGCAAGCCTGCAATCCGTGCCCAAGCGGCCGTTACACGTGACGGGCCATAAGTGTGTCCACGTCGATAGCGTCTATCAGCACACGGACAGGCGCCTCGGCGTTCAGGGCGCGGTATTCGTCGTCGAACGTGGGTTTGTCGATCTCGTATAGCACGCCGATAGGGATTTTGTTGGCGAATTCCTGCGCCTTTTGGAGCGCTATCTCGTAGTCGTGGGGATCGTACTCGGTCTCCTCGAGCTTGTAGATGTGGTCGTTCCACCACTTCCACGTGTTGACGCGATTGAACGTGACGCACGGTTGGGCGATGTCGACGAGTGAGAACCCCTTATGTTGAACTGCTTTTGCGATAAGCTCGCTCAAGTGCTTTTGCTCGCCGCTAAAGCCACGTCCGATGAAGGTAGCGCCGGCTATGAGCGCGAGGGGAAGCGGAGCGAGAGGGGACGCAAATACTCCCTCCGGAGCGACTTTCCATTTCGTCCCCTTGAAGCTCGTCGGCGAGGGCTGTCCGGTTGTGAGGCCGTACACCTGGTTGTCGTGGACGAACACGGTAATGTCGCTGTTCCGGCGCGCCGCGTGCATCAAATGCCCTAAACCCTCGCCATACGTGTCGCCGTCGCCGGCGTGGACGATGACGGTGAGGTCGCGGTTTGCTAGTTTCACTCCCTGGGCCGCAGGGATCGACCGTCCGTGCAGGCTGTGGAGCATGTAGGTATTCACCCAGTAGCTGAAGTTCCCCGAGCAGCCGATGCCGCAGACGATCACCGTCGTGTGCGGCTCGAGGTCCATGCTCGCGAACGCGTTTTTCACCGCGTTCCAGATGCCAAAGTTGCCGCATCCCGGACACCACGTGGGCCACGTGCCGGGCACGTCATAGCGGTGAATATCTCCCATCTCAGAGCACCTCCTTGATGCGTGCGTACAGGTCGTCCGCGTCGAACGCTCGTCCGTCATACTTCAGAATGGAGTGATCGGGTCTGATCTGCGCGTGTTCCTTAATGAGGCTGCCCAGTTGCGCCCCTCTGTTGTTTTCTATGAGCACCACACGTCTCCCTTCCAGACGCTCCTTTACCGGGCGCGATGGGAATGGGCTCATAAACACGATCTGCAGAAACCCCAGATCAAGGCCCTCGCGATCCGTCAGAGAATCCATGGCATCGAGGATCGCCCCTTTCGTTGATCCCCACCCTACGAGGACAGTGAGAGACTCGGGATTGCCGTGGTATTTGATTCCGTTCACCATGGCGCTCGCGGTGGCGTATTTCCTGCACCGCTTGTCAACGAGGGTCGCGACGACCGGAGCCTCCTCGGAGACATAGCCGCGCTCGTCGTGCTCGTCGCTGTTCGAGTTGAATATCCCTCCGGGCGTGCCTGGGATCGTCCGGGGCGACACCCCGCTTGGCGTGGCTTTATACCGCGCGAAATCGGGGGGCACATCATCTTCGGTGAGAAGCGCGCCGCGGTCGACGCGAAGCTCATCGGTTCGAAATGGTTCTGCGGTGAACAAGGACGTCGCGAGGTGCTTATCGGTCAACACGAGCACAGGCGTTTGCAGTGCATCGGCAAGATTAAAGGCCCGAAAGGTCTCATAAAAGCACTCTTCTGGATCCCCAGGAGCGAGAACGACCCGAAAGAAATCACCTTGAGAGGCGTGAAGGCAGAAGCGGAGATCTCCTTGGGCAGTTCGTGTCGCGAGACCTGTTGACGGGCCTGGGCGTTGCCCTTCAACGATCACCAGTGGATTCTCGGTTGCTCCTGCCAGTCCGAGCCCCTCGACCATCAGCGAGAATCCCCCTCCTGAGGTCGCTACCATTGAGCGCACTCCGGCAAAACTCGCCCCCACGGCCATGTTGATACCGGCGATTTCGTCTTCGGGCTGCACCATGACTACGCCGAACTCGCGCGCGTGCGCGGCCATGTACGTCATGATATTGTGCGTCGGCGTCATCGGGTAGATGGCGATGAACTTCATACCGGCCTTGAGTGCCCCCATACATATCGCGTCATTCCCGGTTAAGGTCATCCGATGAGGCCCGGCTATCGGCGGCAATCCGCCCTGGTACGCGTTTGGATATTCCTGGATGGCCCGCTCATAGCCGGCGCTGGCGGCACGTGTGTTCTGCTCGACGACTTGCGCTCCCTTCGGCGCAAACGTGTCTTCAATCGCCTCATTGAGCAATCCGAGTTCATAGCCTATTACGCCGATTGAAGCTCCCATAGCAGCCATGTTGACTGTTACCTTAGGCAGGTGCAGATCCGTCACGAGCTTAGTGAACGGGATGTCGCACCAGGTGATATCGCTGCGCGTGCGATTTGCTTTGGTCGCCGCGGCATCGCAAAGAACTAAACCGCCTGCGAGCACTTCGGACAAGTGCAGGTCAATTGTTTCGGCATTAAGCGCGACAAGGACGTCGAGCGGCTGTATTGGTGCTCTGATTAGTTTTGTGTCAATCCGGAGCTGAAACGTGTTATGACCGCCGCGAATCAATGACGGGTACTCCGTATGGGCGCACACGTGGTACCCACCCTTGGCAAATGCCCTCGAAAAAATCTCGCCGACGGTCATAATGCCGTAGCCCGCTTCGCCACCAATCTTCCAATTTAATTGACTGATACTCATTGCGCCCTCGCCCTCCTGCATTTTGAACAACCGCAACGCGCTGCCACCGCGTCGTCTCAGTACGTAGCGACATAGCGACTCACGTGTCTTACGCACTGGCGCGCAGGCTCATATATCTTTGCCGGGTTTACCGGTGTGCTAAGCATGCGAGCGTCGCTTGAAAATCGACTGAATCGGACTTCGCCCGTCGTCCATCCAGCGGAACAACGTGACGCGATGCGTGCGAAACAGGCAGCATCAGGCGTAAAGGCCAGTTCCGAAAAGCCAATGGTTTTTGTGCGCTCACGTTTCACTGAGGGGGCTGTGGGGCTTCGAATACGTGGAGATCGTTCTCCGAATAACGCTGACCGTGACTCGAGTCGCGTCCCTCGTGGGTGGCACTAACCGGACGACTTTACAGCACTCATCCTCTCAACTATAATTTTGTATACGCCCCCAACCGTCCCGCTCGTGACTGCTCGCACGGCCTCTTCATATGGTCCATCCGCTAGGTTTATAGTCCCCTCAAGTATCCGCAATGACTCACGCAGTTCCGCTGGATCTGTCACGCGGCTGATCCACCCTTCGATTATCACAGACCGATAATCCCTAAATCCCTTAATGTCATGAATTTCGAAACACGCCCGTTGATTCGCTTCTATATACTCCAACGTGCGTCCGCGTGACCGTTGATAGAGAAGCAGAGCGGTGTCGGTGTATGTGTATGCGATAGGAATGCAATAGGGGACATTTCTGTTGCATAAAGCAAGATTCCCATATTTCTTCGTTTTCACCAATTCCACAGCATCTTCTTTCGACATTTCTTGCATAAGGATGAGATAGCGACATTCGATCAAAAAAGTTACGTTGTGAAGTTGATGAGCGCTTTGATGTTCCACCGGAGCTCGCTATCGCTAAACAGGCGAGATGGCACCTCCTGTTCAGCAGAACTCGCAGATTAACGCGCTCGCGTAGTTTTGAATAACGCAGCCTCGAGCGCTTAAAAAACCCTCGTCATTACTCTAAGTTTATATAATCTGAGGAGTTATACTGGGTACATACCGAGAAATCGGAGGTCTCTAGAAAGGCATGAGCTCTGGAATGTGTACCGTTTGCGGACTCCCAAGTGAGTTATGCATCTGTGAAGAAGTAGCCAAGGAACAGCAACGAATCACCGTCAAGGTAAACAAAAGGCGCTATGGAAAAGAGGTCACCGTGATTGAAGGGATAGACCCCCACGAAATAGATCTCGAAGACCTTTCAAGCTACCTCAAAGCAAGGCTCGCTTGCGGAGGAACCGTGAAAGACGGCCTCATTGAATTGCAGGGGAATCACAAAGACAGAGTAAAAGAAATCCTGGCGAGCAAAGGATTCTCTGCGGCGCAGATCAAAGCTTAGGGCAGACTGCGTGTATACTGATATTGGCACAAACCGGTGTGATCTGTAAGCCAACAAGGCGGTTTATTACCGTGCCGCCTGGACAACGACTGTTCTTCCAGCCGCTCGATTTACAAGCCCATGTCGGTTTGCGGTGAGCGTTGCCTTAGCTAAAAAAGCCGGGCCATTGCTTGTCGCGAGCCTACATAGATCGTCACGTTTCTGGAGCTCTCACTGGTTCAGGTGTGAAAGAGCCGGAGCAGAAAAACGAGGGGCTATCACTCGTCAAAAAAAATCGTATCTGCGAGCATCGAAAGGCTAATCGTAATTTGAATACCGCGTGTACGATGGAGTGACGCCTTTTCCTGATGTGCTCGTGTTTTGAGCGACCGCGGGATATTTTTAAGATCGCTCAAGAGAATACTTATGTGCAAGTGACGCTCCGATACGAGCTTGTTTTCGTGTGATCAAGAAGCGGAGATAAAATGTGAAATTTGATTATCGGAATCATCAAACGGCGATAACGCTGTCGAACAAGATAGCCGAGCTGGTAGCGCAGCACGACCAGGAAATCAAAATAATGCACGTTTGTGGGACGCACGAGGCTTCGATTACTCGTTTTGGCGTCCGTGCGCTCTTGCCGGAGAATATGAAGGTCATCATGGGGCCGGGGTGTCCAGTATGTATTACCCCACAAGGTGAAATCGACGCCGCCATCCACATGGCAAAAAATGACATAACGATTGCGACCTATGGGGATTTAATGCGCGTTCCGGGGTCGAAAGGCACCCTTGCAGACTCAGGCGGAGATGTCCATATCGTAGGCAGCGTGACGCACGCGGTGGAGCTTGCAAAAAAGACCGCAAACGATGTTGCCTTCATCGCCGTAGGATTTGAAACAACAGCGCCAACGACATCCGTTGCGCTGTTGCAGGCACCGCCGAATAATTTTTCTATAATGTGTTCACACAGACTCATCCCTCCAGCGTTGCGTTGGCTTCTCGAACGCGTAAGCGAATCTGGAGCCCAAATAGATGGCTTCTTGCTTCCCGGGCACGTAAGCACGATCATCGGGTTGAAGCCGTTTGAGCAATTCCCCGTTCCACAGGTAGTGGCGGGATTCGAGCCAAATGATATACTGTACGGATTTTACTTAATCGCGAAGCAGATTGTGAACGGCGAGCATGAAGTACAAAACGCATATCGTCGCGTCGTGCGACCAGAGGGTAATATCCGGGCCCAGGAGCTTATGAAACGCACGTTTGATGTCGTGGACCTCGAATGGCGGGGGTTCCCAGTAATTCCTGGATCGGGATACGCGATCAAGGAAGCATTCCAGTCCTACGACGCACAAAAGAAATACGACCTCAATTTTGCGAGCAAAGAAATCAAGACTGGGTGCATATGCAACCTCGTGCTGCAAGGCCTCAAAGTGCCGACTGACTGTGGTCTTTTCGCCAAAGCGTGCACACCGTACAAAGCGGTGGGACCTTGCATGGTATCGGGCGAAGGGGCATGTAACATTTGGTACAAGAACGGCTGAGCTCAAGCCTGTCGCGGAGCGTCTTATGGACAGCGATGATCATCGATCAACGGCTTAGGCAGCGCTTTTTCCTATTTCAGTTTATGATCGGTGTCGCCGCACCAAGTGCATGTGTCTCACGGCGATCGCGCACAGATGCCTTAGGCATAGCTGCCTGCTGGCACTATGGTTCAAGAGAACCCACAGGCGCCTGAGCGCGCAGTGCATCCGCTTGGTACGACTTGGCGGCAGCACATCAGGTGCACACGCAAGAAATATGAAGCGTTAGGCGTTACGTTCTGTGGGAGAACTATTCGTAAATCCTTAATGCGTGCGACTATAATGCCGTGCGCGTTGAGATCTCTATCGATCTCATGATGGGCAAACTGGAGCCGTTGCGCAAGCGCCGAGCGGTCTGCACGTTTTTGGATGTCGAGAGATAAATGTCAACAGCAACAATTCTGTTAATTAATGACGATGGAATTCGTTCCGGTGGGCTTGTCGTCGCAGCGAACGCCTTACAGAATCTCGGACGCATTGTGATCGTTGCGCCTTCAGTCCAAAAGAGCGGGGTGGGCAGATCACTCTCTCTTTTCGAGCCGATACGCGTTTCAAGCGTGAAACTGGAGAGTTATGAAGCATACGCCGTAGCAGGCACGCCAACGGACGCGGTTCTCATTGCCGAGTACGCGATCCTGCGGCAAAAACCTGATCTCCTCGTCTCAGGTATCAACGTTGGGGAGAATTTGAGCACGGAGTCTGTTATGACTTCTGGCACGGTCGGCGCAGCACTCACAGGGGCAAGTCAGAGCATCCCTTCTTTTGCTATTTCATTGCAAGCGCATCGTACAGATGTGTTTGAGCCGCAAACTGAGATAGATTTCAGCACGGCGGCGGAAGTCACACGCTCATTGGCTTCGCAGATCCTAAAACGAGGCATGCCACAAGATGTGGATGCGCTTAACGTCAACGTTCCGATGACTGTAGTTGATTCAGAGTACAAAATAACACGGCTCGAAAGAAACGTTTTTGACATCAGAATCATTGAACGATTGGACCCACGCGGGAACGCCTATTTTTGGATCGGAAGCGACTTTAAGACAAGCCAAGAGTCAGATACCGATGTCTACGCGCTCAATCACGGACACGTTTCGATAACCCCTCTCAAGCTAGATAACACAGCCGCTGACAGTGAAAAAACGTTAGAGCCGTGGCTAAAGTCGCTTTCTCACAGTTCCCGCTAAACGACTTGGGCCGTTAACTCGATAATCTTGAAGCCGCCCACTTCAAGGCCAATCGTAAAACCGCGAATATTGCTGCTCTCTCTGACTCCCTGATCGTACCAATCGTCGATCTCGCTATGGAACACTCTCACTCGGTAGCGGCCTGGCTCGACATATGATTCCATAATTTCGCTCACGCTGAACGTAAAAGAGGTCGAACTGGCGGCCATATTGCCAATACAGACGAAAAGGTGTGTGCGTGTCGCAAGCGCAACGATGTGGACCTCCTCAAGTTGCTCGTGAATCATCGTGGTCACGTCGTCGAGCAATTCAAAACTTGCGTTTTTCAGGCTTGTGCTGAAGGGATAGTTGGCAAAGATGTTCAAGCGACCTCTTATCCAGCACGCAAAATAGGTGACAAAACTCCCGTGATACGGCATATTCGCGAGGCTCACCCATTTCCAGCGGAGAGGAATATTTGGATTGATATGCAGCCCGCGATACAAGCCAATGCCGCACATTCCTTCGACGGCCGTCCACAAGTACTTCGGCGGAAACCAAGGTGAAAGCTTCATGCCGTTGTTGACAAGGGATTCTCCGTGGTACCATTCCGAGAATTGCCCTGGAACGGTATTCTGGTTTGTGGGATCAAGCTCGTATTGCCGAAATGTACCGCGCATGATATTCACCATCACGTCTGGCTGATGGGTCGAACAAGAATACGCAAACATAAATGCGACATCGGGCCACACCCCCCCCGTTAAACCCCATCCACGCTCTGGGTGGTAGTTAAGCGCAGTGCGTGGCACCGTTCTCAAACCGGCCGTCGTCAAAAAGTCAGGACGATTCAGCCGATCAATGATGAGATGTGACGTTGCAGGCGTCGCCACGTTGAAAATGACTGGGAAGATCAAGTCACAGGTAACATCAGGATGAGGAGCCCTTTCTGTATCTATGTTTATATAGTACAAACCGCTTTTCGCGTTGATCAGAAGCTGGTTCATTGCGTTCTTGAGCAGTTTAGCCTCTTTCCTAAAATAGGCTGCCTTTTCTTCGTTGCCTGTTAGATCTGCTAAAAGAGCTGCCCCTCGCAAAGCCGCGAAGCATTCTGCGTTAACCTCCGTGACCGCTCCGTTTATTGCGTAGTTCGGTATTATGTTCCTCCAGCCGCAGATTCCATAGACGCCGACGCCTTTTGACTTACAAAATATGAGACCCTGCTCATTTTTTTGAGAGATAATGTAATCTACCGCCTTTTCGACCGACGGATACATCTCTTCCAGAAAGTCGCGGTCGTCCGTTATCTGAAAGGTGTGCACGACTGCCAGAACATACAACGGCGTGTCGTCATTGATATTCAGCTCGTAGTCATCGATGCCTCCGGTGACGCCATTGTAGTACTCGATGATAAGGCCGGCAGGTGATTGTAGCCTCTTGAAACCCCTCAGTGCCTCTTTTGAAAAATCCTGATCAACGTAGTCGCAGCCAAACGTGAACCAGGCAGTGTCGCGCGCGACGATGTTGCTTGACATGCCCGGGTCGTTTGTGAAGCCTAAGCCTTGTGGATAATCTGCTTTCACTCTCGCCATGTTAGCCTTCGCCCACTGAACGCCTCTGTTTATGGTTTGGTCTGGGGTCATCACGACTGAGTAACTCGCCTCGTGTCTAAAATGATCTACGGTTTGACGGTACACCGCTTCATAATTCTCAAGCTGTTTGAAGATGCTGACCGCCTCGGCATCGCCGGCGTCTGAAAATCCGATTATGAAGCTGAAGTGCTCTTCGCCACGTGCAGGAATCCGGACGTCAACTTGGATTCTACCGATCAGCGCGCCTTCGCGAAAAGCTTCTTGATCACGTTCGACTGGCTTTGTCGCAGCCGGCGGACTTGTCAAAGGCGTGTATTCTATCAAGCAACGCTCGCCCGAGAAACTGCCTCCGATGTACTGCTCACATGAGGCGCGCAAGCTCGGCGTGATATTGAAGTCATCCGTCACCGTAGAAACATCCGTAGTATAGCCGCACATAGCAGCATCTGACGTCGTGCCGAAAATGCGGGTCCAGAGTGGATTGCTTTGATTGCTCGCTACAATGGCTTTGCCCTCGTAGCAGTACTTGATCTTCACATCCGAAGTACCGGCGAGATACTTTGAGCATAGATCCGAATAAGCTACGATCGAGATCGTTTGGTCGTACTCGTTCTTGTTGGTGATTTTCAGCCCGAGGTAGGCCGCTGTGCATTCCTCTAACTTGCCTTGCGGCGCGTTTGGCACGTAAAAGATCTCCGAAATGCGAAGCCCACGGGCCAGCGTAAACTTCCTTTTCTGATATGCGGGATGAATTATGAAGTTTCCTGTGCCGACTTGCTCGAGTAACACTCCGGATTCCGCATCGTAGTAGCGCACCAATGTCGATCCGATGACATTTCTTCCAATATCTATCGAAAACAGATTTTCAATTGCTCCTGTCGCCTTCGAATTGGCGAAGCACTTTTTGTTTCCGTAGCTGCTGCCTGTTACCAGCTTGTCGTCAGGAAGCACGTATGCCCATAACTCATTGATTCGTTCGACCTGGACGATGTTGGGTTCTTCTCCTTCACTATACCTCATTGAAACAGTTAGTAATTGCAGTGCCGGAGGTTTAATAGTTTTGTGAAATTAGGCGATGCGCGAATTCGGAGTGTCTCTGCCTTGCAAGCTAAGGCTAAGCGGCAAACAAAAATAGATATATAAGGATGGAACGCTTGAAGAACTTCCAAGGAAGTGAGAGCTATTAGCGGATATCGAAGCTCGTGGACAATCCTGCACACCTATCTCGGCTTGAAGCAAACCGAGGTTGTGCTCATCGTCACGGATACGCTAAGGCTAAAAATCGCAAAATCATTATATGATACGGCGCGGGAAATGAACTGCGAGGCTATCATGATGACAATGCCTCCGCGCACGCGACACGGCGAGGAGCCTCCGGACGCAATAGCAAACGCCATGCGAAGCGTCGACGTTGTAATCGCGCCGACTACCATGTCATTAACGCATACGAGTGCCAAAAAGCGCGCAAACGAAGCGGGCGTGAGGATTGCTACCATGCCTGGAGTCACGGAACGTATGATGGTCGAGGGAGGACTCACCGCCAAGCCAAGAGAAGTGATGGAGCACACCCACCGGCTTGCCGCAATGTTGAAAGAGCTCGCCGAAATCCGAATTACTTCACGACAAGGGACGGATGTCACATTTGAGGTGAACGATTCAAAGTGGAATCTTGATCTCGGGTGTTGCAGAGAGAAAGGCTGCAGCACGAACCTGCCAGCGGGAGAGGTGTACGTTGCGCCTGAAAACTGCAAGGGCACTGTCGTAATTGACGGCTCTATGGGCGGGCTAGAGCTTTTGAAGCATCCGATAAAGATTCAGATAGAAGAAGGCAAGGCGGTCGACGTTAGAGGCGAACGAGCAAAAGAGGTGTTAAAGATCATCAATCCGCTCGGGGATGAAGCGCGAAACATCGCAGAACTCGGTATCGGGACGAACCCGCACGCACGAATAATCGGCGTCGTGCTAGAGGACGAGAAGGTACTAGGAACCGCTCACATAGCGTTGGGGACTAACAGCACCTTTGGTGGTCACGTTGCGGCTGGTGTACATCTTGATGGAATAATTCGAAAACCGCGGATATTCGCGGCAGGGCGCGAGATTAATCTGTTATAGCCCGCACCTTTGTCGTACTAATATCGCACGGGTACTATCGAGCGCTTTTTGCGTTGATTCACCATTTGCACAAGCCTCTTATTTGCGAGCTACCTTCGACGTATTCATGTGGACAGACGCCATGCGATGCTAACGGTACCAAACCGATAGCTCGTCTGACGAGAGTATTATTGAGTCGCTAGCTCCGCTCCTTTTTTTGCGCACGACTCGAGGTCAGCTTTAGTCGCCTTGCCTCTCACCTTGATAGGCGGAACGATGACAGTTGCTCCTCTCGATTCAAACCATTCCATGACCATCTCCACTGCTTCTCCACGTTCTTCGTAAGAGCCCAGTACAAAAGCTCTCTTGTCGCTAAGATCAAGAGCATTGAAGTTCTTCATAAAGTAGCGGACATTCGACGGTGGCTTTTGGTGATACGTAGGCGTTCCGATAACGATAAGGTCCGCACTTTTTACATCGAAGGGCTTGATTTGCCGTATGTTTTTTATCAGGGTGTCGGCGCCTGTTTCTCGCGCTCCGCGCTCGAGCGCGTACGCCATGGTTCTAGTGTTACCGTGGTAGCTCTCATATCCGATGACGATTTTCATATTGTGTAGTCTCGTTTGTGGGTATAAAACCTGCAGCTTGCAGATCAGCACAGCGTTGTCGTTTGCAACGGAGCCGTTCTGACTCGCGGTGCAGAGGGTCAAAAACTACTATATCTAATGCGCTATATGAAAATGAGGGGAATAGAAATGACAGGAGATTTGTCTACAAAGGGCTATGAGTTAAGTACGCGAATCGGTGAAGCTTTAGTCGGGGAAATGCCAGAACTGGCACATATTGATATCGCAATAGGCCAAGAGGGAAGTCCTTTTGAAACGGCTTTCCTCACGGCGCTTTCTACGCCCAGGAAGGGCCATACAGGTTTGCTAGCAATATTGGCGCCTAATTATGCGGTCAAGCCGGCGACGCTCATGGTAAACAAGGTTACGATTAGAAATGAGGCACAAGCCGAGCTTATGTTCGGACCTGTACAAGCAGCCATCGCAAAAGCGGTCCTCGATTGTGTGCACGAAGAAGTTATTCCTGCCTCCATCGTGGACGAACTGATGATTATTGCTTCGGTGTATATCCACGCAAGCGCCAGCGATAAACAGAAACTGTACGACAATAATTATGAAGCCACTCGAAGCGCGATTCGAAACGCAATGCAGAAAAAACCATCTATAGAAGAGCTTTTGGCCAAAAAAGACACGCTTGTCCATCCTTTAATGTAGTCAGTGCACCGAGTCAGGCACTCCGTTCCATTACGGATAAAGCATGAAACCATCGCGGTCGATTAATCTCCAGTACGCTGGCTCAACTTCACCCTCCCACTTCAGCACGACATGCATCTCTCTGTGGGGCTCCAGCTCTTTGATAATGCGATACACTTCTGTGTAGAAGTGCAGGTGGTCAAAATCGCTGGAAAAAAGCAAAGCGATGTCGATGTCGTACCCTTCCGGAAAACAGCTTTTGGCCACGGAACCGTAGAGAACGATCGATGTCAAGCTGCGTGGCGCCCAAGCCCGTACGGCTTTCACAAAACTGAGTATAAGTTCTCGATCCTCCTCAGGCATGTCACAGTCGCGAAGTGTACGCTCTCTCATACGCTCTTTGAAGCTCTTCCGCGGTCCTCATCGGGACAGGAAGACAGCAGATTAGGATTGGTCTTATTATAAATTAACGGTAACGTGTCTTAATGCGATTTGCGCCCCCAAACCAGCAACGGGCATTGCACGCGGTGAAGGAGTTGGATCATTCCGGCTTCTTATAATTGTTGCGGTTTGCTATCGACACTCCAGTTTTTTTATAGCAGCGCGCATCTTTCGAACATATGGAACGCCGGGCAAATTTTGAGGAGCGTGACAAGCACACAGCTAATACAGTCGAACGCGAAAGTGATACTGAAAGCTTCATCTCTGCGCAGAAGAGTCTGTACAGACAAGAACTAGGCAATGCGATCGAGAAATTGCTGAGTGAGGCGGCTGAAAGGGCGTTCAGGCGTGAATTATGGATTCTCGATCAACGCTTCCTAGATCATATCGATGCGTTATGCGGTTATATTCGCGCACGGGCAACGATTTACTACGGAATCTCAAAAGCGGCGAACAGAACTCTGCTAGAGGAGTTGCGCCGCTATCTCAAGCATCTCCAGTCTGGCTTAGACGTTCTGTGCGTTCAGTTGAACGAAAACACGCTGGCGTTACGAAGACCACCTCGGTATCAAAAGAGCGTGACCTTTACCTTCGAAAAGCTTGAGGAGCTCGAGGGGAAGCTCGTACGAATTGATCCCGACAAATGTTACACGGCTTAAAGGCGATGTTTGATAGCGTTATTTGGACCACATCCGCCCCCTCCGCGATAAGCGCTTAGATTTTTAGTGCGCGTTCAACTCGTCGTGTTTAGCGTGGCCCGGGTTTTGTAGCCAAGGAGGATTTGGTGAAATTCTCAGTTGAGTATTTCGAACGCCCTTGAGTAGGAGAACTCTATTTGGCAACTGAGTATCGTCTCCTTGCTCATGGGCTTGAGCACCAGATGTAATTTGAGTTGCCTATCGCTCGACCGATTCTGGATGTACACGTCCCCCCACGAATTATCCATGTGAATGAAACCAGAGGTGTTATCGTCAACAAACGCTTCGGCGCGCTGCGACGATTCGAACGTTTTTGCGAATCCTGTCGCTATGAAGGTTAACACAGGCAGGGAGCTGTGCTCACAGCCAACGATAGACACCTGAGCGACGCTATCGGTTAACCATCTCTCTCGCCAATTAAAGATGGTGACGCTCGTGTCCATTACTTGGCTTAGAAGGCATTGATAATCGGCTATCCCTTCCATAGAGGCTGTTTTATTTGACATAAACACCTTTGTCGGTTAAATGCACAACCTGTGGCTCAAACTGTTGAATCTGTGGGCTTCTCATTCAAGAGTCTACTTATAGATATTTTACACATTTTTTTTGTTGTCGACTTGGGAGCGAAGAGAATCCAAAGACGAAACTGCGCCTTGTGGAAACGAGCTGAAAGGCAAAAACGGCCCAGTGATGTGCTATACGTGGTATGGCGGATTTTAAGCGCGTCTCGCTCTTTTTTCGCGTCGTTCAGCGGCCATATCCTTCAGCAATAGAGCGTCATAGCACTCAGGGTCAATGGTGAGCGCTCGATCAAAACACGCGACGGCAGCGTCAAGCTCGCCTAGACCAAGATAGAAACATCCGAGGTTGTTCCATGCCATCACGTAGGTGGAGTCTATCTCAATGGCTCGCCGCAGATCTTGCATTCCTTCATTATCGAGACCGAGATGGAACTCGGCTAAGGCTCGAGCGTTGAGTGCTTCTTTATTTGTACAGTCAGCTGTAAGCACGCTATCTAAAACGTCTTTAGCCCTCTCGAAGTCACGTTTACTATTCAAGGATATCGCCTTTTTTAGCTTTACGTGCAGTGCCTGCGGCTGCACTTCGAGAGCTTTGTCATAACATTCTATAGATTTGTCGAACTTGTTGAGCGCGAATAACGCAAGCCCTTTGTTATGCAGGGCTCTCAAGTTATTAGGCGCTTTTTCTAGCACGGTATCATAGTACGCGACCGCTTGATTGAATTTACCTTGCCGAAACAGCTCATCTGCTGCAGCTAAGAAATACTTGTCATCCTTTAATCCCCGTTGCGCGTCTGCGCGTTTAGTCCTAGGTTTCATGTCAACTGCACGTGCGCTGGAAGCTCGTTGCACCCTCATCGTTTTACTCGTCGTACTGAAACGGTTTGGGCACAATATAAATACTACGTGATGCTCTAGAATATGTGTTTGCCGCGTTCGGTTTGTTCGCTGAGCGAAGATGGCGCAGCAGTACAACACTTTAGTGATTCGAGTAACGACAGGATGCACAAGGGGGAAATTCGTACGAACGTAGCCTCACTTAAGAAAAAACACCCAGAAAGAGCCGTCATGCTTCTCGCCATACTTATTGTGGCGCTCTATCTGCGTATTCAGTTGCCATATGCCAACTCGATACAAGGTGGCAATATTGTTATATCGGACTTTGATCCTTATTATCACCTCCGGATCGTTGAAAACACGATACAACATTTCCCAAACGTGCTTGCTTTCGACCCGTACGTTGATTATCCCAACGGATTTTGGATTGGATGGCCTCCACTCTTCGATTTTCTCGCATCAGCGTACGCGATGGTAATGATGACGCTTTTTCACGCCGACTATCAGGTCGGCGTTTCAACTTTTCCGGCGGTTTTGGGGGCCCTGTCAATTGTGCCCATATATTACATAACCAAAAAGGTATTTGATTGGAAGGCCGGTATCGTGGCTGCAGCGCTCCTCACAGTGATTCCTGCGAATATCTTGCGTTCAATGGTGGGCAACCTCAACCATCACGTGGCGGCCGAAGTGCTCTTTCCGTCGATCCTCTTGTTGTTCTTTATGCTGGCGCTGAAGGGTCAGCTTACGTTTCGCAAGACACGGACTTTTGCCTTTACTAGGGAAGATCAAAAAACGCTCGTCTACTCCGCGTTAGCTGGTGTTTTTGTCACTGCCCTCTTATTGACGTGGCTCGGAGGTTTCCTCTTTCTCGGTATCATCCTAGTATACGCGATAATTCAGTTCATCATCTTCCATATAAAACGGGCTCGATCCGATAATCTGACGCTTATCGGGGTTATGATGCTTTTGGTGTCGCTAGTTACCATACTCCCGGTGTGCTTCACCACTCATTTCGCGACGACTATTGACCCACTGCATCTCTCGCTATTTCAACCCCTGCTCTTAACGGCTCTATTAGTCGTCTTCTGCATATTCGGGATCCTCGCTCATTTCATGAGAAATATACATCGCGCTCTGTACCCTTTGATAATCTGTGGCATTGTCATCGTGGGAAGCGTAGGCCTTTATGTATTGAAACCAGATCTCGCTGTAACTGTGTTTACAGGCTACGGTTTCTTTACCCAGACCGGCGTGCTGCAGACCGTAGCTGAAGCTCAACCTCTGTTCGGTGGCGCCGGAGGATTTCAGCTCAACACTGTTGGCAGCTACTTCCAGTTACTGCTGGTGACGGCGATACTCGGTCTGGTTATCTTGGTGTATCGCATCTATAAGAAACAGGATGAGGCAGCTCTGTTGCTTGTCGTATGGAGCGTCGTCGCTCTCGTATTAGCTGCTATCCAATCACGTTTTACATTTCTCGCATCGGCCAACATTGCGATCCTTTCGGGGTTCGTGATAGTATGGATCATGGATCGCTTAATAGGCAAAGCCTATGGCAAGATATCGGACGCTGAAGATTCAGGTAGCGTGCGCTCAATCTTTCGACGCGAGATCAAGTACACGCAGCTTCTTGGGGTTTTCATCGTGGTAGCTATCCTCCTCCTGCCGAGCATAAACGTCACTACGGTTTACGCGAGGAATGTTCCGATGATCTCGGGCGACTGGGCAGAATCGCTCCAATGGATGAAAGGCAACACGCCGGCAACGTCAAACTTCAACGTCACCTCAGATCAGCGACCCGAATACGGCGTCCTTAGTTGGTGGGATTACGGAAACTGGATCATCTATTTGGGCCACAGACCTGCAGTTGCCAACAACTTTCAAACAGGGGTCGCCGATGCGGCACACTTTTTCACGAGCCAGAATGAGTCGGACACTCTTGGGATTATCCAGAACCGCCATGTCAAGTACATAATGACCGACTACGAAATCGCAGACGCCTACGGCAAGTTTCAAGCCATAGCGCTCCTTTCTGGACACGGCGTTGGTGCGTTTTTTACCACGCAACCACAGTTTTCAGGCGGCCAAGTCACGGAACAGGTGGTTCCAAATGACGCGTATTATAACACAACGGTCGTCAGATTGCAGGACTTAGACGGCAATGGCTACAGCCATTATCGACTGATTCATGAGTCTCCAGGCTCGGTCGGAACGCTTGGGGGCACTGATATCAAGGCAGTTAAAACTTTTGAGTACGTCAAAGGTGCGAAAATGACAGTGCATGGCAACGGAAACGCTACTCTGTCGTTGAACGTCACGACAAACCAAGGTAGAACGTTCAACTACACGCAGAGCGCAGCGCTGCATGGGTCACATACTTTCGTTGTGCCTTATTCGACACAGGGGATGCCGTACGGAATAAAAACGGCCAACGCCTACAAGATCACTGTCGGTAAGGCTACGAAGTCGATTGCCGTACCGGAGCGTGACGTTACAAGCGGAAAAGAGGTCGACGTGAGCTTCTGAACGTTATCGTTCGAGGTGCCGCTTGAGCCATCAGCCACGTCGTGCTAGTCATCGACACGTGCCGTCATCATATCGATCATAGCGAACGTATTAGGTATCTTCATTCACTGTATCGGATGGCCTCGGCCGGTGACGCACGCGACGCGTCTCTCGCGGGGATGACCGTACAAATTACGGTGGAGAGGTAAACGACAGAAAAGATCGTGAGAAGGGTTATAACTGGCACTGCGAAGGCTGCTTTCATTGCCTCGCCGAAGCTTAGGTAAATCGCATATGAGACGGTGAGCCCCGCCGAAAGGCCGATGATCGATGCGAGCGTCGTGCCAAAAATCGCTTCAAGCAACAGCGACTGAATAATGAGCCCTCGAGTGAAACCGATCGCGCGCATTACGCCGATCTCTTGACGGCGCTCTCTTATTGAGCGAAGCGTAGTAACTCCTACTGACGCAATTCCAACCACAAGTCCAAGGCCGAGATACGTGGCCACAAGCTGAAAAAGAAGCTGGTTTTGCTGCGTCATCTGCAATAGCTCATCGCGGATTAGAAAAGCATCGATGCCGGCAACTTTGTAATCTCTCTTAAGATCGTAGCTCAGTTCAATAGGCTTCAGTCCGCTTTCCGATTTTATTAAGAACAACGTATCTCCCGTGATTGCCGGAAAGAGCCGGTGTACTTGCTGCTTGCTCAGAAAGATACCGTGAAGATAAAATTCATCTAGAACGCCCGCGACAACAAAGCGGGCTGCCTTGTTTGCTGTTTGCATCGTGATGATATCCCCCGCGCGGACTTCGGTGCCGTTCGCACCATAAGAGTAGCTCGCATCGACAATGGCATAGTGGGGATTATGTAATGAGGCCCATACTGCTTTCGGTGAGCTGAAATAGCTTAGAGCGTCTTTGAAGTGGTACGTTGTGTGTTTGGTAAAATTGGCGTCAATTCCATAAACCGCATTCGGGTCAGATCCTTGATTGCTGGGCGATTGGTCATTAACAGTTAATCCGGTTGCACGCGTAGCAAAAAGTCCATCATAGAACTTGATTCGTGAGGTGTTTGAAAGTGCTACACGCGTGGCTGGTTCTTCTGGCGTGCGCGATTGAACTTGTAGGATTGTAAGGTTTGCTAAAGGCCTACTTGAAGTTGCTCTGATATCATAACCGCCCATTTGCTTATTGATGTCTGGTTGATAGATAGCTGCGGTTACAGAGCCAACGATCATAAGAAAAATGACTAGAGATAACACCGTTATAGTGATCCCAGTCCCCGATCTTTTTTTAAGCGAGTACGCCACTGATAGCGTGAGAGATGCTTGCGAAGCTTTGAATTTTCCGAGGAGTTTCGCGAGTCCTTTCAGTATCGGAGGCGTGTTGATTAGGACGATCATTATTACGCCTACCAATAAAAGCATCCCACTCGCTGCAAAGATAATTGCTGCGTGTGCGTCACTAAAAGCTGAAGTTTTCAATGTGATGAAACAGCCATTATAGAACGTTAGGGCGACTCCGGCTATAGAGAGTGCTAAGCGGCTCGTTATAAATCTGCACGCCACAAAACAGAGGCCAACGATCACGAAAGTCGGAATGATAACGTCGGTGGCAAGCGGATCGTGTAGCGTGCTGCATAGTGCGAGGGTCGACATGAGCATAAGCATGCCGAACACTGGAGTCTTTTGTCTCATTTCAGCGTGCTCCGCTTCTGCCACGTTGTAGATCGCCTTCACGATAGTGAGTTTCCCGATTTTATAGGCCGATCCAGCGACTGCAGCTAGCGCCACAGCTAATCCCACGAGGAAAGCAGTCAGGAGATCTGAAATGCTATAGTGCAGTGTGAGGATTGGTCCGGTAAGCGTCTCTCCCACAAAGGCATTGTCGAGCGCGTTAACGATGCTCGCCCCAATGCCCACCCCCAGTAGTGAGCCAATTGGTGCAGCGAGTAGCGCGCATGTGGCCCCTTCAAACAAGAAAAGAAGCACTAAATGCCTCCTTTTAAGGCCTACAGCTCGGGCTAATCCCAGCTCGCTTTTGCGTTGCTCAGAGAACGTCAGAAACACATTAACGATGAGCGTTGAGCCCGTTATCACAGAAAATGCCGTTAGTACTATTAGCAAGTTCGAGAGTTGCGCTCCCCTCTCGCTCGCGGATTTGAGCATGTCTTGCTTTACGAGCCTGATATTAAACTGATCAGCGGATCCTGACAGACTCTTGTTAATCAACGCGGCTACGTCATTGGACTTAGTAACACCGGATTCGGCGTCACCGGTGTTTGATACCCTAATTTCGTTGATTCTGCCCACTGCTTGAAAAACGGTTTGAGCAGCATCGAGGGTCATAAAGATGTTCTTGTTCAGTCCATAGAGCGCCTTCCCTTCACCGTTTGCAATATACTTGATGGTAAAGGCGTAAGCTTTTAGAGAGGATCCACTGCTCCCGCGATAAACTGTAAGCCTATCGCCAATATGCGCGTTGAGGTCCTGAGCGAGTTTAGAGTTAATGAGGACTTCAGCACCCTTTAGGTCGCTTGCGTTAGTCTGTGAACCGTTGCTAAGGGTGAACTGACCAAACGGAGCATCGGCACTGAAGTTCAATCCAACCAGTGTCACCCTGGTAGACGTAATGCCGCTCGTGACATCGTCTACTGAAGGGGCTTGTCCCACTAAGCCTGGTGACAAGCCATCGGTGTTATTTTTAATCTCCGCATTAGATGCTAGCTTATTGTAGTTTTCGTAACTGAACGGCTGGCCGTTGATGGTGACGATCTCGTCCACATTGCCAAGCGAGTCGTATGTGGCTTTCACTACCGCATAATTGAAGGAACTGCTTGAAACGAGCGAGCCTGATATAATCGCCGTGCTTATAAGGACGCCTGCCAGCACAATGGCAGCCCTTTTCGGGCGCCTCACAAGGTTTCTGATACCCATTTTAAAGAGTATCTGGTTCTTGAGTGCGATCAACACCACGCCAAGCAAAGTTAAGAGCGCGATCCCTATGAGAGGCGCTGGGTCCATTTTGGCTCCCAAGTCCGTGCGCTGGTTTGTTGTGCAATATTGAAGGCGGATTCAGAAAGTATGCTTCCGTCTTTCATATGGATCAGTCGATCGGCAGCCTTCGCAACTCCTGGATCATGCGTAACTATGACGAACGTTTGTCTGTTTTCTTTATTGAGCCTCCTCAGAAGCGTGATAATCTGATCTGCGCCAATGGAGTCGAGGTTACCGGTAGGCTCATCTGCCCAGATGATTGCCGGTCGGCTAATCAGCGCACGTGCAATCGCGACTCGCTGTTGCTGCCCGCCACTGAGTTCCGTTGGCCTGTGACTTACCCACTTCTCGAGATCAACGTTCGAGAGCATTTCCAAGGCACGTTTACGTGCCCCTCTTTCATTGATCCCAGCGACGAGCAACGGTAGCTCTACGTTTTCTACTGCAGTAAGCACCGGAAGCAAATTGAACGATTGGAAGACGAATCCCATTCTCTTTGCCCGGTATTCTGATAGCTCGTTGTCATTCATATGGGCAAGAGGAATGCCCTCGATCTTTACGGTTCCCGAGGTCACCACATCGAGTCCTGAGAGACAGTTAAGGAGTGTGGTTTTACCACAGCCGCTTGGGCCCATAATAGCGACCATTTCTCCTTTTTCGATGAGCAAGTTGATATTTTTCAGAGCGTCCGCTCTTATATTATTTATTTTGTATGTCTTGTGCACGCGCTGAGCTTCCACCATCAACATGCTGCTCACCAATCGGTACATTGGCACAGGGGATACAGTCAGTCTGGGGTTTTGCGTTAGTCTTGGGAAATACCACGCAGCTGTCGTACCTTTGTGTTTACATGAGTAACAACTACTCAAATGAATAGTTTGTTCGTATCGGCTGAGCTATAACCTATAAATACGATCGGATAATACACCGGAGTACGTCTCCCAAATGTTAAGGGTTACAGGATGAAGAACGCCAAGAACCTCTACGTGCCGTTCAGCGAGGAACGATGGAATAATTGGATTGAGTGCGCCAAACAAAGTGACTACAAAAGCATAGACGAAGCATCTACCGCTGTTTTCGTCGATATGGAGGAAGATGTCATAGTGGCGTGCTGTAAGGTTGTTCGAGGTTTTGAAATGGGTAAGCTCACGCAAGAGGAGTCTTTGGAAGCCATTAAATACATCAAAGCAATAACCGAAAAAAGAGCGGATACGGGCGACGTTGAACTCGACGACTTGATCAGTCTTATCCAAGCGTCTCTTATCGGTGCTTTTGTTTCATTCGAGAGCTACGTTAGAAATTCCTATGCGGACAGCACGTCCTTAACCAAACTGGTGCAAGAGGCTTTAGACCAAGAAAAAAAGGGGCACCTGGATCTCGCCCTCGCCATAGTAGGCAAAATTGGGGCCCGAATTATCGCGGGAGAACCTTTGCATCAGGAGACAATTGGCGAAATAGAGGATAGTTACGTGGCTGAATGGCTCGACGGAGTCGATTCGATATCTGCCGCCATTACGAGTTACATAGAATATGATGACGGTGAAGGGGCGCCATAAACCGCTAGCCAAGGCTGCTGCGACCACTTTTGTATATTTCGTTCTATGAGAGTACGGATTTGAGAAAGAGCTCTGTTTTGCGTGCGATAACTGACCATTGCCAACACTGACTAATGAGCTCGTCCGCTCGCTCGCGAATACTTGCGCGTTCAGCCTCTGAAAGATCTAAGAGTGCCAGCACGCTTGATTTGATTCCATGGCTATCGCCTACATTAAAAAACTTGATAACATTGGCACCCTGATCAATGAGTCGATGCGGTTCGATATCAGTCGCAGTAACCAAGCAGCCAGAGGCTAATCCCTCAAGAAGTGTAATGCCAAACCCTTCAATTGAGGAGGCTGAAACGAGAACCTGAGATCTTGCCAGCAGCTCTCGCTTCTTCTTGTCATGAACATAGCCTGTGAAGTGAATGTTGCTGCCCCCATAACGACGTTCAATCTGGGGTCGCAATTTCCCGTCGCCCACGATGACAGTTCGAACGTCCGTACCAATAAGTGCATCGCATAAAAGATCCACGTTCTTATAAGGCGCATCGAAGCGAGCTATGGAAATAACATCGATGTCCCTCGTACCTCCTTTAAACTCGTTTGGATACACTCCATTACCGCTTACCCTTATCTTATCTCGAGGAAGCCAGTGTCTCAGACTCTTGAAACTTGAATCCGAAACGGTGAGCACCATTGGACAGCTAGAGGCGTAATGAAGGCAAAATCTTTCTAAGAGGGAACCCTGCACACCTCTTATCGTGTTTCCCGCCTGAAGATCTCGCCAAGCGGCAATCCCGCTCATCAGCGGTAAAGGTTGATACACATCGTGTACGACCGGCACTACCAAGACGCTCGGTCGGCTAAGGAAGGTCGCAAGTATTGGTATAAACGTTTGCGGAATAATAACATCAAAGTTATCACTAATACGCTTTAGTTTTCTTGATAGCCTGATCGCATATCGTAGGTCTTCCGGCTGACCGGTCACCATTTTTCTGTTATAAACTGTGTAAACTTGAAATGGGAAGCGGTCATGAGGATAAGTGGCTGCCGGCATACTGGATGTAACTGCCGCCACCATATTGCTGGCGGAAAGTTCGCGAGCTAACGCGTACATATGATTTTCCCCGCCACCTTGGACGTACAGATCGCCAGTGGCATCGCAGAACGGAAACAGCTCACTCACAAGAAGGATCCTCAAGGCCTACCACCCGTTGCAGCTGAAGGCGCAACATGTGCTGTCAACTAAAACTAGGATAATCTCCTGGTGACTTAACATTTTTGAAATCAGCGGAACAGCGCCTTTTTTGCGTGCCATCATACTAATGACTGATACACAGCCCGAAGCCTCGCGCTCAAGAGATTCCAGTCAAATTGTGCTGCGCTGGTTCTTGCAGCCTGCTTCATCTCCTCTTTGTTTATTTCCAACAGCCCTAACCGAATTTGGTCAGGTGATAAGCTAACCACAAATCCGTTTTTTCCTTGACTAATAAGCGCTGCCGCGGCATTTTTCTTCGCATTGCTTGTTATGACAGGCGTACCGCAGGCCAGCGCTTCGAGCGCCACAATGCCAAATCCTTCCCGACTGGAAGGTAGAACCAATGAGTTCGCAGCTTTCATAATTCCGATCAGCTCCGAGTACGCAAGAGCATCTGTAAACTGCACATTCTTATCCAGTTTGCGTGAAAGCTCTACTAGCCTCTCTCTTTCGGGACCATCGCCAATTACGCTTAGGGTCGTCCCTGCTGGCATTGCGCGTATAAGCACATCGACGTGTTTTTCCGGGATTAGTCTCCCAACAAAAAGCGCGTCTACAGACAATTTCGCTGGCGCAACTGAGTTAATGTATGAGATATCTACTCCATTTGGTACAAGCGATACGTCAGTTCTGAAGCGTTTTATGCTGTCCTTTGTGTTCTCGGAAACAGCTACGATTCTGTCAGCCATCTTTAACGTGGCCTTTTCGACAAGCTTGCCTACAAATCCCAGGCTACCCAGATATTCGTACCAGTAATGACCCCAGCACTCGTGCCACGTGATGACGAGGGGAATATGCTTTAGCTGGGAGATTAGTCGCGCGGGGAAGCAGTGCAAATACGGGAATTGATTGCAATCGATGATATCAAAGTCGTACTTGAGTACCGGGCCTAAACTGCTCGCGAAGAGTAGCGCCTCTTTGAGCGATCGTCTGTGACCGGCATAAAGGGCTAACGGCTTGCAGATCCCGTGCACATGTATTCCGTTTAGTTCTGTGTCGCTATTTCCTGTCCACCATTTGATGCCGAAAACGTGGATTTCATCGTCCGCGGCGAGGCGCCTGCCCATTTCGTAAATTCGCCTTTCGGCACCACCCTTCACGTAAGGGTAGATTACGTCGGATATATACGCAATTTTCATTTTGATTTCATCGTCGCCGTAAGTTCGTTAATATGATATCGGCGAGCAAACCAAAAAGCATTATTTGCAAGCCCGTCACAATGAGCAGTACGGAAAGAATCGAACCAGCAATCCGCGTCACAACTCCAGTGTGGATATACTCTATCAATATGCCGGTTCCATAGCCCACGCCTACGAGAAAGAGCGCGAGACCTATGGGCAAGAAGATTACGATTGGATTGTAATCTCGGACAAGTCGAATAGTCATGAACACGATACTGAAAGCGTCTTTGAACGGATCTAGCTTTGCTCGGCCGATTCGTTTCCGATATCTTATAGGGACTTCAGTTATAGTCAAAGCTTCTTTTTGTGCCTCGATAATCATCTCACTTGAAAAAGGCATGTGAGGCGACTGCAGCTTGAGGCGACGCAGAGCTGAGAACTTAATTGCTCGCATTCCGGATTGCGAGTCGGCAACCGGAGCGTGGTACAAGAAACGAAGGAGGGAAGTCAGCAGCTTATTACCAAAAGCGTTCTTTTTGCTCATTGCCTCCGTATCCATAAGCGGAAATCGATTGCCGATGACTAAGTCAGCGCCTTCATCAAGTGCCTCGAGTAGAGCGGGGATGTCGTACGGATCATAGGTATTGTCACCGTCTAAAATAACAACGACGTCACTATCCTCGGGAACATGTTTAAACCCGGTTATGTACGCGTCTCCGTATCCCGTTCCTGTCTGGTGAATTACTCGTGCTCCAAGCGTGGCTGCCCGCTGGGGCGTTTCATCTTTAGACTTGTCGACGACGATCACATCAACACTGTCCCCCTTTAACGCATCGAAGACGTCTAAAAGAACGCGCTCAATAGCAGGCTCATTCATTGTGGGAATCACCACGGATATCTTCATGGCTTGATCTGTTTCTTCTTTCAATCGATAGGATTACGCTGTGCTACCTTGCTATCACAACGCTTAAAAACGTATAGTTATCTATTGTCGAGCGCTGGTTCTAACGTGTTGGAGCCTGTTCAGCCGGAAAAGAGGAATACTGCTCCAACTCCAATCCAAGCAATCGGATAAACGTGTCTGTTGAAGCGCGCATGTAACGCCGCTCTAATTGATGAAGCATGACCTCAGTTTATATAGAAACGCACGGCTGCACGCTGAATCAAAGCGAGGCTGAAGAGATTACGAACCAGCTCGAAGGCCATAAATTTGTCGAACACGCGGACGATGCCGAAGTTCTTATTCTAAATGCGTGCGTCGTGATCGAAACGACTGAGAAGAGAATTCTTAAGCGAATAACCGCCCTTTGTGATGACTTGGATAACAGACAGCTTGTCGTTACTGGTTGTATGACCGAGTCGCTAAGGGATAGACTTCACGTGCTGTGTCCGCGACTGGTATTCGTTCCTAGCGGACTCGTCGCGTCACATATCAATTCTAGGTTTAAATGCGAAACTACCTCACAAAGGCAATGCGGCATAACGACGAGAGTGAAGATCGCCGAGGGGTGTCACGGAAGCTGCAGTTACTGCATTGTCAGGCTTGTGCGAGGCAAGATCAAAAGCAGGCGCCTCGAAGACGTAGTCAGAGATGTCGATCGGAGTGTTCAGCGTGGCGCCAAGCAGATCTTGCTAGCCGCTCAAGACGCAGGCGCTTACGGATTAGACGTCGGATACAGACTGCCTGATCTTATCGGAGCTATATGCGCTCTTGAATACGATTTTAAGCTTCGCATCGGCATGATGAACATCGCATCAATACAAGATGCTTTTGAGGAACTCCTGACGGCGTTCGAATGCGCCAAAGTCTACAAGTTTTTACACGTGCCGGTTCAGTCTGGCTCGGACCGCATTCTAAGCTTGATGGACCGAGGTCACACGGTGTCTGATTTTGTGCGCTGCGTCTCTAAATTTAGACAGAAGTACAAGCACGGCACTATTTCGACAGATTTCATTGTTGGTTTTCCAACTGAAACGGATGCTGATTTTCAGCTAACAAGACAGTTATTACGAGACACGAAACCGCTCAAAGTCAACATAACGCGTTTCTCGCCGAGAGAAGGAACTACCGCGGTTTCGCTCGGGCCTGTTACCCCTCGTATAGTCAAAGATCGATCGCGAATCTTGACGGCAGAACATCACCGAGTGGCCCACGAGCAAAACCGTAAGTGTATAGGAAAAAAGTGTACAGCACTTGCCGTTGAGAAAGGTAAGAATCGGAGCACTATCCTGTACAATGACAGCTATAGACCGATAGTAGTCCCAAGCGTGCTACCTTTGGGGACTAACCATGCGGTGAAAGTAATCGAAGCTACACGGACTTACTTACTAGGCATTCTAGATTGACTTGTTTTTGCAAAAGAAGCTCACCCTAGGAGCTATTTCGTTTTAAAAGCAATAGGATTTTATATTATGAGGGTGGTGTATGCTTTGACATGCAGTTACCGCGGTACAACCTTCGAATTGACTGGATCACGTTCGCTCTGATATTTGTAGTGGCGTTGATATTGTATCTGATCCCGTACCTGAAGGATCTTCTTATCATAGTGACGATAACTGCGATCCTGTACACGTTTGTGAAGAGCCTGTACTAGGTTTTTTCTGCTGCACACCATTTTCGCTGCATCTGTTCGAGTCAAACCGATGTCACTCAACCCAATGGATTTTTATATATAGGATAGTCTCAGCATATGACGTCGGGCAATCATCTGAACCATGATTTAGGATGAGCGGAAGGACTTAAATGCAACTACTGATGATACACGTGAATTACATTGAGTACAAAGTGACCCAGCCAAGCAAGTATGCGGAAGTCATACAGAATTCGCAGAAGCAAGGAAGGATGGATGAGGCTCTAGCAGTATTCATCGCTGTTGAGCGGGTTGACGAACAGAGTATCGATGAGGTGACTTTGGACGCAGCAGATTCTATACGCGACGTTTCGAGCAAGGTGGCGACCACGAACGTCATGTTGTATCCATACGCTCATCTGAGTCATGAATTAGCATCGCCTGAGGTTGCAATTGAGGCGATAAAGAGAATCGAATTCCTACTTGCAGGACTTCAGGTAGCCCGAGCTCCATTTGGGTGGTACAAATCTTTTCGTCTTGAGTGCAAGGGTCATCCTCTTTCTGAGTTGTCAAGGTCCATTAAGCGAGAGCCAAAGCAAGAAAAGCAGAACATAAAAAAGGAGTTTTACGTTTTAAAGCCCAGCGGCAGGTTGACACAAGCGACCAAGTTTCAGTCAAAGGATGCCGAATTCCAGAGTATTATCTCATACGAGTTGGGACAACACCGGATCCCCGGCGCAGATAAGGAATTACCGCACATAAGAATGATGAAAGAGAAGGAACTGGTGGATTACGAACCCCTGTCAGATGTGGGGCATTTGAAATGGCTGCCAAAGGGAAAACTTGTGCGCGATCTCCTTATTGATTACACTTACCTTTTGTCCGTGAATTATGGAGCGATGCCGGTTGAGACGCCCGTAATGTACGATCTCTCGAACAAAGCGGTCAGCGAACATGCTCATAAGTTTGGTGAGAGACAGTATCGATTACAAGCGGGAGCGCGCAGCATGATGCTACGGTTTGCAGCGTGTTTTGGCATGTTCAGCATGATGCATCACATGCACCTTACCTCCAAAGACCTCCCGCTGAAGTTATATGAACTCTCAACTTATTCGTTCCGTTACGAGCAGCGCGGCGAAGTCACAGGCCTCAAACGTCAACGAGCATTTACCATGCCCGACATGCATACCGCATGCCGCGACATGGAGGAGGCGAAACAGTTTTTCATCGAACAGCTGAGGCTTGGTTTCAAATCGGGTGAAGAGCTTCACGTCTCATATAAGCCTATATTTCGAGCCACAAAAGTATTTTACGAGGATAACAAGAAATGGGTCGAGCAGATGATTCGCGAATTTGACGAGCCCTTTTTACTGGAGCTCTTATCCGAGCGCGTTCACTACTGGATCTGCAAGTGCGATCTTGCGGCTGTGGATACATCGGGCAAACCCATCGAATGTCCAACGGTGCAGATAGATGTGGAAAGTGCGGAGCGCTTCGACATAAAGTACTACACCGATACCGGGGAGCGAAGGCCTATCATACTCCACACGTCCCCCACGGGGGGCATAGAACGCGTGATTGCCGCGATACTCGAGAGGCAAGCGGCTAAAAAAGTGCCCCAACTGCCCCTCTGGCTCGCTCCGACGCAGGTGAGAATAATCCCTGTTTCTGAGAAACACTTCAGCTACGCAACGCGTGTCGCGAGTGCCATCAGCGGCGCGAAGATACGAACGGATATCGACGATCGTGATGAGTCTGTAAGCAGAAAAATAGCGCTTGCAGGGCGGGAATGGGTGCCTTACGTCGTTGTAGTAGGGCAAAAAGAAGAACAAAAACACACTCTTACGGTCACAACACGCAATACTGGAAGAAAAGCGTCCATATCAGCCAGCGAACTGATAAATGAAATTTGCCGCGACGTCGATGAGATGCCGTACAAGCCGCTCCCACTTCCCCAGTTACTCTCGAAGCGGCCGAAATTTATGTGAGCAATTGTGACCAGCCCAATTTGGGGGAGCTCGCTTCTGTTCGGCTCAAATCCTCTCGTCAGAATGTGTCGTCTTGAGCATAGCTTCTTCCTAGTCTCAATGCAATTTCCGCCTTTTTCAATTCACATCCGAGATAAGCCGCATGAGAAATGGTTGATACAAGCTCAAGCTCGAAAATAACATCGAGCACGCTTTTTGCCGAACTCCCCCTAATGGTCGTTCCAGTTTCGTGTCGCGCGAAAATGAAACTGTCCTTCACGCTTATAATGAAGTGGCCGCGCGGATCAGGCCTCCACATTAATGTATCGAAATCGGTCGCATCTAGAATACGTTTGCTAGCCACGCCGTACTGGGGTCTCCGCCTCCGCTCCTTTAGAATCAGCAAATCAATACCGAGATCTTTAGGGGCGCTTTTTCTAAACTGCGCGAGCTGCATCATCTGAGCCGCAGTCTTGAGTTCTCTTACGCTTCCTTTTGCTTTATCACTGTGTTCAGGAGTAAAGAGGACGCCGACACCAAGCTCCATCGCGAGACCTGCGAGCAAGGCATTAGCGCCCACCGAATCGGCTTCCATAAGCTCAACGATATTGCCAACGCCGAGAAACAGCGGCACGTGGCTGAGAGATCGCAGACGTTTATACTCAACTAACGAATCTATGGCGCCCATGCCGATCGGGTATAACACCGGGTCTGCTAGGATTTTGTGTATGCCAAAACTTCTCGCCAGACCAATTGCCGAGCACATATCCCCGTTTTCGGGTAACACAACGGCCGCAACATTTTCTTTTGCAACTAGGGGCCCTATGTCTCGGGAGTTTTCTGCCGTAAATGAAAGAACTAAGTCCGCTCCGGCCTCAACCCCAGCGCGAATGAGCTCCGAGTCTAAGCTGTCCACGCTTGTAGGAACGTTGTAGCGGTCAGTGATCGCTTTGACGTCAGCAAAGGCTTGCCGCACCTCTTTTGCTGTGGCCCCCGCGGGTATGCCAACATCAACAATGTCGGCGCCGTTTTGAATGTGAAATGCAGCGGCAAGCTCTGCGTCTACGGCCGGTGCATTTATAATCTCCGCGAGAACCTTCATCCGAGATCGCCCGCCGATCTTGAGATCTCGGATTGTGAAATCGTAGCCAGCAGTCCGTTCAAGCTCGAGCAACTGAGCTACCGCATCAGCTTTGCGTCTCTCGTAAATGGTTTTGTCTGCAGCCTCACTGAGCGATAAGAGCGATCGATCGAGAGATTTGAGGACCAGCTCTAGGTCATAGGCTTGCTTAGGACCTAGTGCAATTTGAACGCCAAGTTGCTCTGCAAGCTCGTCAAAGCCAGTTGCGTTAGCGGCGCCTGAAATCAGAATCAGGTCGTACTCTTGAGAAGAACGCTTCTCGTACTTTGTGTATTCGTTTTTCAAAGCGGCGGGAGTTATGAGTGCTGCAATATCTATATCTAGCACGAGCACATCCGCAGCTGAGCCTACTGCGCGCTTAACCATTTTTTCAGCACAACGGCCAGTTGCCACTAGCACCCTTGCAATAGTCTGTCACCACTGACTACATACTCTTAATATAATATATCACAATTACTGATGGCATGAGGCTCGATCTTCACATTCACTCGATGTTCTCTCCTGACTCTAATACCCCGATCGAGGCAATAGTGCGGCAAGCACACGAAGCTGGTCTCGACGGATTCGCTATCACAGACCATAACACCGTCAAAGCTTTTTCTGCGGCGCAAAAAATCGTCAAAAACCTGCAACTTGATCTAATTATCATTCCTGGCATAGAAATCTCCACCCGGCAAGGACATATCATTGCGTTGGGAATTCAAGACACTTTGCCTGCCGGCTTGTCGGCCGACGACACCATTAATCGCATTCACGTTGAGGGCGGCATTGCCATTGCGCCGCATCCTTTTAATATTCTTAGAAATGGCCTTGGCAGTCTTAAAGGCCGACAGGTCGATGCAATCGAGATATTCAACTCGAGGTCGCTCTTTGGTATCGCAAACTATCTCGCAGCTCGTTCTGCAGTCAAGCTCGGTGTAGGAGTGACCGGCGGGAGCGATTCCCATAAAGCTGAAACCGTCGGCCTCGCCTACACGGATGTCAAAATGGAGACGCACGCGACAATCCAAGAGATTCTCTCTGCGATAAGAGAGGGGAGATCACAAGCCAGGGGGCGTGTCTCGCCCCGTCTGATATCAGGAGCTTGGCCGTTCAGAGGGTTGATGGACATGGATAAGAGGAGAAAGAAGTGAGCAGATAGAGATTCAGCGCGCATTTTTTGCCTTGTCTGCATGAGCATTGTCTATCGAACGATAGCCCAGAGCGCTTCCCTAAGTTGTGTGGGATTGTCAAGAACTGTAATCCGTTCTAACCTCCTGAGCTTCTGGACGTTCTGCCTATCAATATCGCGTATTACTAGGTTGACATGCCCGCGCTGAATAGCGCCGTAGTCACAAGCATCTTTGCATAAGCCGCACCCTTGACATTTGAGATAGTTGATCTGCTCCTCAATAGCCTCATTTGGACACGCCTGTCTGCATTTTTCACATTCGACGCAAAGCTCCCTGTCTATGAAATAAGGCACCGCGCTTTGAACCGAACCTTCAATATCCACCGGTACTACAAAAACGGAAACGCCCCCCTTTACCCCGTGAGCCACGGCATTAGTGATCAGAGAATCCGCGATACCATAAACTATTTTGGCGACCGTGTTCGAGGTAGCCGGAGACACAAACAAAGCGTTATAGTTGCCACGAGAGAACCTGCCGGTCTTGGGATAGCTCCACCCCTGTTCACTCTCAAGGATCACCTCCTGCATGTAAGCGCCGGTAGAGATCACTTCGAGGAGGCGAAAAAGCCCGTAGACGCGTATTACTTCTTCCGCTGCCCGCGATACAAACGACGTGATGCTGACCCGATCGCCACAATCGTTTTTCAAGCCGAGAAATAGGTCAAAACTCTCCTTCAGGTAATGACCAGCTCCCGTGACGCCCCAGGCTATCCTCACTTTTTCTTCTTTTTCTGCGTGCTCGGTGGTAATCTCAGACCCTCCCAGCTGCGGCACGTGCTAAATAATCTCTCAATAACCGAAAAGCTTCTTGCTCCTGTTGCCCGCCGCATTTCCTCGCAATCCTCTCATAATGGTCGATGAACTCCAAGTGGCTTCGCTCGCCAAGTGCGATATATCTTGACGCTTGAACAGTGGCTTCGATTATCGCGTTGAATCCCCTATTAATCGGCACGATTGGCCGCTCAACAATAATAGAGCGAACTGGACACAAGGTCACTATCGCGCGAGTTTGAGAGGGTCTTTCGAGAACAGAACACGAAAACTCAACCCAAGCGTGTGCCTCCCTTAGGATAAGTGCCTCATTGTCACAGTAAAAGTGCGATGGCCCGAGGTCATCAAACGCCGCTTTTACATATAGTACAGGGTTGAAGACAAGGTTTGCAACAAGCTTACCGTTTTGTTTAACATTCGAAAAAGTATGCGTATCTTTGTACATGGCTATGAAAAGGGAGTCGCGACTTATGATGCCCATCGGAGCCGCGTTTGGTCTCTCACCCCA
>Ga0187780_10000208_pt1 | contig 45282 bp, 39 predicted proteins | sample 1015_Q2_SP10_20__FD_132429 | JGI IMG/M metagenome (GOLD analysis project Ga0187780, IMG submission 132429) | Tropical peat soil microbial communities from peatlands in Department of Meta, Colombia - 1015_Q2_SP10_20_MG | ecosystem: Environmental > Terrestrial > Soil > Wetlands > Peat | place...
GACCCGCCCGTCGGCAACCTGCAAGATGTAGGCGCGATCATGCTCGTACAGGCGGCGCACGACGATGTGGCTGCCCTTGTCGAGCCGCAGCCGGCCTTGCGGCCGTCGCCGCAGCGCGGCCTCGGCGAATAATTCGTTCCATGCTCCTGTCGCGTTGATCAGAATCCGGGCGGTCACGACGTCGCGCTGGCCGCGGGCATTGAGCACGAGCCGCCACTCGTCGCCGCGGTCGGCTCGCACGCAACGGGTGCGCGTGCGGATCACCGCTCCGCGTTCGGCGGCGTCCACTGCGTTGAGCACGACAAGCCGCGCGTCGTCGACAAAGCAGTCGGAATATTCGAACGCATGATGAAAGCGCGCCTTGAGCGGCAGCCCTGCTTGGTCGGTCACCAGATCGAGCTCGCGGGTCGCCGACAATATTTTACGCCAGCCGATCCAATCGTAGAGCAAAAGCCCGAGCCGCAGCAGGCTGGCCGAGCGCCGTACCTCGTTGATCGGCAGGACGAAGCGGATCGGCGCGATCAGGTGCGGCGCCGTGCGCAGCAGCACCTCGCGCTCGCGCAGCGCCTCGCGCACGAGCCGAAATTCGCCATGTTCGAGATAACGCAAGCCGCCGTGGATGAGCTTGGAGGAAGCCGACGAGGCGCCGGATGCAAGGTCGTTCTGCTCGATCAGAACGACGCGCAGTCCGCGGCCGGCGGCGTCGCGGCCGATGCCGGCGCCATTGATGCCGCCGCCGATCACGGCAAGATCGAAATCAGCCACCGAATCTCCCCTTCAACAGGACATCAAATCTGCACCGCGGCCTTGCGTCGAGGCCGGGATCGGCGATGATACGGGGAGAGGATAGCAGGCATGGACTTTCGCGAGCGTCATGTCATCGTGACCGGCGGCGCCGGCGCGTTTGGAACCGCGGTCGTCGCCGCGCTGATCGAGGCGGGCGCCATTTGTCACGTGCCCTGCCTCAACGAGGCCGATGCCGCGCGCTTCCGATTTCGCGGCCACAAGCAGGTTGTGGTGACCGTCACCGGATCTTTGGCCGGCGAGGCGGCAATCGACCGCTTTTACCAGACGGTCACGCCGCTATGGGCGTCGATCCACATCGCCGGCGGTTTTGCCGCCGCGCCACTGCGCGAGACCACCGAAGCCGCCATCCGCCAGCAGCTCGACATGAACCTGTTGAGCTGCATGCTGTGCTGCCGCGCAGCCATCCGCGGCATGAGGGATGGCGGCCGAATCGTCAATGTCGCCGCGCGCGCCGGGCTCGAATGGCGTTCCGGCGCCGGCATGACGGCTTACACGGTCAGTAAAGCTGCCGTCGCGGCGCTCACGGTCGCGCTGGCGGAAGAAGTCGTCAAAGACGGCATTCTGGTCAATGCCATCGCCCCTTCCATCATGGATACGCCCGCCAATCGGGACGCCATGCCGAAAGCCGATTACGCGCTGTGGCCGAAAGTCGAAGAAGTGGCGGCGACGGTCGTCTTTCTCGCCTCGCCGGAGAACCGCGTCACCCGTGGCGCGGTCGTGCCGGTCTATGGCAAGTCGTAATCGGCTGCGCATTGTCGGCAGCTAAGGCTTGTACTCATAAAATTCGGACTACCTATGTCCGCTTAACTCCTGAATGCAGACATTCGGCAGTGCGAATGATATGTCCCTTTGTGCCAGCAGCGACAATTTCATATTTCAATTTCAGCCTCGTGAGGCAAACCCCGCTGCGAGGGCTGCACAGGCCGGGCGACGGCCATGCGCAACCAATTGCGACGGTCGCTCCATGTCGGCTTTTCCCGAAAGCCGACCGTCAGCCGCCGCAAGCCACCGCGCTGCTTTGGGCGAATCACAGACACGACGGCCGACCCAGAATCGTCGAAAAGTGGAAACGGTGACTGCAGCATTTGCGCGAGATGACGCTTCGCTAGGCTTAAACTGTTAGCCGTTGTGCGTCGTATAGGCGACCGTTTGGCACACTCTCTTCGTTGATCTCGATATGGAAGACTTCGGACAACCCCGCCCTTCCAGACGACGTCAGTCGGAGTGCACGGCTGCCTGACACGCGTTTGAGCCATCCGAGCTCCAATAGACGATGCAGAATCCCAGCGCCGACGAGTCCCTTGAGGTGATAACGACGTTCGGTCCAGTCGAGACAAGGCTGGCAGAAAATCCGCCGAGTCCGCGGCCTCAGGTCAGCGCCGAAGGCGGAAAGGAAACGCCCGCCCGAAGACGTGACCTCACCGCCTTCATCGGTGAGTACGATGTGCCCCATGGCCACAAGTGCATCGGTAACGGCGACGCCTAACTGGCCAGCCAGGTGATCGTAGCAACTTCGGGCAAAGCGGAGTGCATCCTCCTGTGCTGAGCGCGGCTGATGGCGGGGCGGCACCTCGATGGCAGCAACGACCTTGATGCTCTCCAGCATTGTCGCGACCAGTGGTGACGCGATCCGGTAATAGCTGAATCGGCGCTTGCGGGTGACAGTTAAAAGCCGCGCGGCAACCAGCTTGCTCAGGTGGCCGCTCGCCGTCGAACGAGAGACATTGGCGCAGTAAGCAAGCTCGGTGGCCGTCAGCGACTGGCCGCCCATAAGGGCGGCAAGCATCGTCGCTCGCGCGGTGTCGCCCACTAGAGCGGCTACTTCCACCAGATTTGCAGCCGCGACCATCCTTAATCCTATCGCCGATACAGGAAGCTTATCAATCGAAGACAGTTCGACATGGGCCGAACTGTTCCCGCGAGACAAGTACGAACTCTGCAGCAAGAATGCGCTGCGACTTGGAGGCTAGAACGAAGCGCACCGCTATACGTGTCGAGCGATCGCGACTTATCTCGAACGACGCCGCGAGGGTCCGATCTATCCAGTGATTGTGGCTGGCGAAACCGTTTGTGCATCGGGATTGCGTCCGCTCGATCCCGAGACCAGCGCGAAAGCCTGAGCAGGGAATATGATCCTCCAGGAGTTAAACGTAATGTTGATCCGCACCTTTTATTTCGAGCAAGCAAGTATCATTGCTGCCGTGGTTTGCGGTCTGATCGTCGCCGGCCTCCTGAAGGGGATAATCGGGATTGGCATGCCAGTCGTCGCGCTGCCGCTGCTGTCGATGTTTATCGACATCAAATCAGCGGCCATGCTACTGAGCATGCCTTTAATCTTCAGCAACTTGCCGCAGGCGCTGGAGGGCGGAAAGACTGGACGGTGTCTCATGCAATTGATGCCGGTTATTCTCGGCATGATTCCCGGCCTCTTCCTTGGAGTTCGAGTCCTGTTGGCGCTCGATGCGAACGTTGCAAAGATTATCGCAGGCCTGGTGCTTATGGGTGTCGGCGGCGTCACGCTGCTCGCGCCGAAGCTGCGGCTTCAGTCTCGCTTGGTTTTACCAACCGGGATTACGTTCGGATTTTTCGGCGGAATTCTGGGAGGCATCGCTGCGATGCCGGGACCGCTCGTTTTCATATTTCTGCTTGCAAAGGGGCTGCGCGGAAAGGCATTCACAAAGGAAGCATCGCTGTATCTCGTCGTTTCCGCCGGCTTGCTGGCACTTCTCCTGACGGCCAGCCGCCAGTTCAGTTGGCTTGACGTTTCAGTCTCGGCGGCTGCGATGTTGCCAGTCGTGCTCGGCATGTACGTCGGACAACATATGCGCGATAAAATTGCACCTGAGACATTCAAGAAGCTGGTGTTGATCGCGGTCATTGCCGCAGGCGCCCAGTTGCTGCGACATGGTTTCTTCAGTTGACGGCTTGCCGGTGCCGCTGCGGTTGGTTCGTCAGGTGCCGCCGCAGCGTCGGGGCGAAGCTCAACCAACTCCTTCGCTAAGGATTGCATCCGCTCGGCATCACCACCGCTAAACCTATAGTCTATTCGCACTTCCGACCTTCCGCATCCGAGCACTTGAAGCCCTTGTGCGAGCGCTGCGGCTAAGGCTCGTGCGTCTGGATCGTTCTCCGTCAGAACCATCAGCACTCCAACGCGCGGCATCGGTCCAACCCGCTGCGCGCGGCGACCGGCCACGCGGTGGCGGCGCCGCCAACAAGTGTGATGAATTCCCGTCGCCGCTCGTTTATGAGTTCACGCCCTAATATCCCGGCCACAGGCCGGGCGTGGCCAATTCGAGCAGATGTCCGTCGGGATCGCGGAAATAGATGCTCTCGCCGCCGCGCGGCCATTTCGTGCGGCCTTCGATCGCCACGCCTGCATCCTTCAAGCGCTCCTCCCAGCGCTCGCGATCGTGCGCGCCAATCGAGAAAGCGACGTGCACCGGCCCGCTTCCGTCATGCGGCGGAATGGTGCCGCCGGGCAGATGAACCGTTTCCAGCGAATGGCCGCGCAGAAACAAGAGCAGTACGCCGCGATGGCCGACGTCGTAAGCGCAAAGCCGCTGGTCGCGGTAAATGCTGTTCAGTCCCAGCACCTGTTCGTAAAACGGACACGCGCGCTCGAAAGCCTCCACGTAGAGCGCGGTTTCCAGGACGCCGAGGAGAGAGGGCATTTTGATGTTGGCCTCCTGCGGCGGTGCGGAGCCGGCGGCATCGAACCAAGGCAGGCGCCTGACGGCTATCCCGTAATCGGAACGATTTCCCGCTCCGGCGCCATCACGAGCCTGGTCACCGCGCTCGCGGCGACCACGGCGCGCTGTTGCGCATAGGCTTCGTGATTACGCTCGATGTAGTCGAGATCGTAGAGATAGTTCACCATCAGCCCGTAGGACTGCCGCAGCGCCCGATTCGACGTGTCGGCCAGCCAATCGAGGCGTTCGAGCCGCGCGCCATTGCCGAGATGGAACCGCGCGACCGAGTCCGCCGGCAAGCCGCGGCCGTTGCGGGCGCGCAAATAGTACCAGGCGGCGGCGCGCAGGAACGGCTCTCTTAAGTTCTCCGCGATCTCGGGCGAACGCCACCAGCCTTCCCGGTCGAGCGCCAACAGCGCTTGACGATCGTGGTCGTCGAGCGCGGCGGAGCCGCGATTGGCGCGTTCGCGATTGAGCCAATCGGCGAAGTTCGGCGCCGGCGACAGCGTCACGAAGCTGGCGATCCTCGGAACTTCGCGTGAAACCTCCTCGACCACCTGCTTGATGAGAAAATGTCCGAACGTCACGCCGGCGAGGCCGCGCTGGCAGTTCGTGATCGAGTAGAACACGGCGGTCGTCGCGCGCTGCGGCTCGACCGGATCGCGCTTGTCGGACAGGATCGGGGCAATCGCGCCGGGGATGGCGCGGGTCAACGCCACTTCGACGAAGATCAAGGGCTCATCGACCAAGGCCGGATGAAAAAACGCGTAGCAGCGGCGATCCGGCGGATCGATGCGCCGGCGCAAATCGGCCCAGTCCCGGATCTCGTGAACGGCCTCATAGCGGATGATCTTTTCCAGGATCGCCGCCGATGTCGACCAGTCGATGCGGCGCAGCACGAGAAATCCGCGATTGAACCAGGATGAGAACAAGTGAACGAAGTCGTTATCGACGACGCCGAGATCGTCGCGATGATCCATGGCGTCGAGAAGTTGTTCGCGCATGCGTACCAAAGCCGCGGTGCCGCCCGGCGCGAGATTGAGCCGACGAAACAATTCAAGCCGCCGCGGCTCGCTGGCGGCGTGGAGCTCGCCGGCCGTCTCGTCGGACGGCGCTTGGCGCCACGCCGCGATGGCGCGGTCGATCGCCGGCCGATCGTGTCCGAAAGTGGTGGCGAGCGCTTCGAAGAAGGCGATGCGAGGACCAGTGGTCAATTCGGCGTAGCCGGCCAGAATTTCCTGCGCCAGCGCGACGCCGGATGCCTCGCCGCGGCCGGAGAGCAATTCCTCGCATTGTTCGACGAGCTCGGCGGAGCGCTCGTGCGCGGGCTCGCGGCGTTCGCGCTTGATCAATGCGCGGCTGCGGTCTGCGATGCTTTGCAGCATCTCGCTGAAGAAGGCGGTGTTCACTGCTTCATCCCATCCGGCAACACTTAACTAATAACCCATCGGGCCGATAACAAGCGCGCGTAAGGTTAAACAGATATAGACAAACGGCCTCCCGTTGGGCCATTTAGGCGCCCGCGCGGCATCCGGCCGCGCGAAGTGGGAGTGGCTTATGCCGGGGCCATTGGCTGGATTGCGCGTACTGGAACTTGCCCGCATCTTGGCTGGGCCATGGGCGGGACAAATCCTTGCCGACCTGGGCGCCGACGTCATTAAAGTGGAACGCGAGGGCACCGGCGACGATACGCGCGCCTGGGGCCCGCCATTCGTGCCCGCCGCAGCCGGCGGCCATCTCGACGCGGCCTATTTTCACTGCGCCAATCGCGGCAAGCGCTCCATCGAGGTGGATTTCAACAGCGCCGACGGCCAGCGCATCGTCAAGAAGCTCGCCGCGCGCTCCGATGTGCTCATCGAAAATTTCAAAGTCGGCGGCCTCGTTAAGTTTGGTCTCGACTATAAAAGCCTGGCGCCGGACAATCCGCGCCTGATCTATTGCTCGGTCACCGGCTTCGGCCAGACCGGGCCTTCGGCCGGGCGTGCGGGTTACGATCTCATGGCCCAAGGAATCGGCGGCATCATGGGCATGACCGGCGCGCCCGACGGTCCGCCGATGCGGGTCGGTGTGCCGGTTGGCGACATCTTCTCGGGCGTCTATGCGACAATCGGCATCCTTGCGGCGCTGGCGCGGCGGGAGAAGACCGGCCGCGGCGGCTATGTCGACGCCGCGCTGGTCGATTCCATCGTCGGCACGCTCGCCTTCCAGGCGCTGAACTATCTCGTGTCCGGCGAAATCCCCAAGCGTATCGGCAATTCGCATCCGAACCTGGTGCCGTACCAGGAATTTCCGGTTGCCGACGGCCGCATCATCATCGCGACCGGCAACGACGCCCAATACGTCAAGCTTTGCGGCATTCTCGGTGCGCCCGAACTCGCCGAAGCGGAGACCTATAAAGACAACAAGGGACGGGTCACCCACCGCGCCGAACTCGTCGGCAAGCTGTGCGTCCTGACCGCGCGCATGAAGCGCGAAGAGCTTCTGGAGAAGCTCGAAGCCGCCGGAATACCGGCGGGACCGATCAACGACCTGCAACAGGTCTTTACCGATCCCCAGGTCGTTCATCGCGGCATGCGGCTCGAACTCAAAAGCGCGATGGCCAAAGGCGGCGTCATCCCCGGCGTGCGAACGCCGATCGTTCTCGACGGCGAGCCGATGGCTTCCGAGCGGCCCTCGCCCCGATTGGGCGAACATACCGCCGAAGTTTTACGCGAAATCGGCGAGGGGTGAGCGTCACTCTCGCGCCTAGGGCATGATCCCGAAAAAGCCTGCCGCGGACGCGATCCGGGGTGGAAACCGGTTTTCCGAAAAGATCGTGCCCCATCAAACATCCAGGGCGCGTTGCGCCGCGTCGCGCTTGATCAGCCGGCGGCTTGCTGGCGCGGCGGCGCCTGCTCGGCCCGGCGCGCGCCGGCTAAGGCGCGCTCTAGCGCGGCAAGATCGTAGGGCTTCTGTAGCACCTGGAAACCGCGCCGCACCGCATCCTGCCCGCTCGAACTATAGCCCGTCGTCAACAGCATCGGGATGTCCGGAAATTGCCGACGCACGCGGTCCGCAAGCTCAAGCCCGTTCATGCCGCCCGGCATCAATATGTCCGAAAAGACGATGTCGATATGGGAGTCCTTGGCGAGCGCGTCCAGGCCCGCCTGCGCGCTCGAAGCGAGGCATACCTTGTAACCAAGCTGTTCGAAATAGATGCGGCCGACCTCGGCAACCTCGGCATTGTCTTCGACGAGAAGCACCGTGCCGGCCGGCGGCGCCGCGCGGGCGGTCTTGCTGTCCTTATGCGGCTGCGCCGGCTGCTCCGTGCTCTGCGGCAAAAATAGCGTGACGGCGGTTCCTCGGCGAGCGGACGTTGTGATCGAAGCGGCGCCGCCCGACTGCCGCGCAAAGCCATAGACTTGACTCAAGCCGAGGCCGGTTCCCTTTCCGACTTCCTTGGTCGTGAAGAACGGCTCGAAGACCCGCGGCAGGACCTCGGGTGGAATTCCGCTGCCCGTATCGGCGACCCGGATGGCGACAAATTCACCGCTCAGTCCCTCCTCCAAGCGACGGCCATGCATTGAAACGGGCTTGGCGGCGATCGTCAGCGTCCCGCCGGACGGCATCGCATCGCGGGCATTGAAGGCAAGATTGAGCAGCGCGAGTTCGAATTCGTTCGGGTCGACTTTCACGGCGCAAGGCTGCTGCGAAATGCTGACGCGTATTTCGATGTCGCCGCGCAGTGAGCGACTGAGCATGTCCTTGAGCTCGGGCAGCCATTCGGCGAGATCGATCACGCTCGGCTGCAGCATTTGGCGGCGCGAGAATGCAAGGAGTTGGCGCGTTAAGCTTTCGCCGCGCCGCGTCGCATTGACGATCGTGTCGAGCAGATGAGTTTCGGTACTGCCGGTTACGTAACGGCGCAAGCGCTGCACCGTGCCGCTCACGATCATCAAGAGATTGTTGAAATCGTGGGCGACGCCGCCCGTCAATTGGCCGATTGCTTCCAGGCGCTGCGCCTGCCGCAGCGCGTCTTCGGCCAGTTCGCGACGCTCTGCCTCTTCGTGCAGCCGGCGCGTGCGCCGCAGCGCCACCCAAAGCGTCACAAAGAGCAGAAGCGTCGCCGGCAATCCGAAGATCAGATGCGACGCCATCAACGACAGCCACTGGCCGCGAAGCGCGCTCCTTTCGATGCTCGCGATCGCAAAGACCGGATAGTCCGGCAATTTGCGGAAGCCTACACGCCGATCGACGTGATCGACCTCTCCGAAATCGACCGAGAACAAGCCGTGCGTGACGCCATTGTCGATGGCCATGCGTAGCGGGCTCTTCGGACTGAGTTGCTGGGAGTAAAGCGCGCCGGCGGGATAGCGCGCCAGCAACAGGCCATCGCTGCGCACCAGGCCATAGGAATTGCCGGGCGCCTGTTCGATCATCGCGTAGAACTCGTCGAAGTAGCGCGGCCGCACGGCGACCGCGATCACGCCCCGGAACGCGCCGTCGGCCGACGCGAGCCGCCGGGACACTTCGAAAATTTCGGTCGCCCCGTCGGCGGTGCGCCGCAGTCCGCCGATGTAAGTTCCGCCGTCGTCTTCCGCCTGGGCCTTGAAATAATTGCGTTCCGCGACGTTTTTGTTTTTCCAGTCGGGTTCCGGCGCGCTCGACGCGAGAACCTCGCCGTCGCGATCGATCAAGTCAATCGATTGCACCGGCGGCATGACGTCGGCGATGCGCCGCAAGCGCACGGCGAGAGCCGATTGCTCGGCGATAATTTGCCGATCGGACATGCCGCGCACGACTTCGTGGACTTCGGGGAAGATCCGATCGACGGTGCCGAAAACTTTCAGCGCTTGTTCCTGCAGGGCGTCCAGCGAACGGTCGATGCGTTCGTCGGCGACGGAATAAACGTCGTCATAGTCGTTGTAAGAAACGTAGGCGAACAGCGCCGCCGGAACCACCAGCGACGCAACCATGAGAATCCGCAGCAGACGGATTGCCGATTCCCGTTCTGTGCGCATCGATGTCCAAATGTCGCGGTCTTACCTCGCCAAGGCTGGCCCATGCCGAGCAGCCGCAGACCACAGTCGAACTATCGCATAATCTCAAGGCGCGAGCGAGGCGGCGAAGCGACGCTAGATTTCAATTTCGTGACAGCGGCGTGAACGCAATGCTCTTGACGGCACCAATTCGCCCTAATTCGCCGTCAATCGCCGGCCTAGAGCGCAATCGTTTCAAACTAAACCGATCGCGGCCCTAGATGTTTGACGGGGCATGATCTTTTCGGAAAACCGGCTTCCGCTTTTCCGGATCATGCCCTAAATCGCCTAAACGACGGCGGTGGGAGCCAAGGCCTCGATATCGGTGACGACGTCGATCACGACGGGCCGTTCCGCGGCAAGCGCCCGAGCCAGGGCCGCCGGCAGGGCCGAGGCCTCTTCCACCCGGATGCCGAGCGCGCCCATGTCCTCCGCAATGCGGGCAAAATTGACTTTGTTGAAAGTCCATAATTCGCGCGCCTGTGCGGTCTGCTGGCCGCCATAGACGCGGTCGAAGCCGCGTTTAGATTGATTGCCGCCGCCATTATTGTTGACCACGGTGACCGCATTGATCTTCCAGCGCACCGCCGTCTCGACCTCGGCGAGGTGATACCAAAACCCGGCATCCCCCGTGAACGTGACGACCGGCCAGTCCGGGCATGCGCACTTTGCGCCCAGCCCGGCCGGGAAGGCCCAGCCGAGATGGCCGGCGCTGCGCATATAGCTCTGCCGCGGCGAGGACAGATCGAACATGCCGCCCATCCACATTCCAGCATGGCCGGTATCGACCACGACGATGGCGTCGTCCGGCATGAGCCGCGTGAGTTCGTGACACAGCCGCTCGGGACGCATCGGCACTGCATTGGAAGACAATGCCGGCTGATATTTCTCCCGCCACGCGCGGCAGATCGCCTGCACTTGCCCGATCCAGGCCTTGCGTTTGGCGACGCTTGCCCGGTCCGCCTGCGCGAGTATCCGGGCCAGCGCGACTTTGGCATCGCCGTTGACGGCCGCCGCCAGCGGATAGTTGCGGCCGAGTGCTTCCGGCTCGATGTCGATCTGAATCGCCGGCGTGCCGATTTTCGGCACGGCCCAAAAATGGGTCGTCATGCCGCCGGTCTCGGTGCCGATGAAACAAACGAGATCGGCGGCGTTCACGACGCGGTTTGCGCTCTCGCGCGAATAGGTGCCGACTACGCCGACCGACAGCGGATGATTGCCGGGGATCGAATCTTTGCCGTTGAGCGAGGTGGCGACCGGTATCTGCAGCGCCTCGGCGAGCGCGACAAGCTCGGCCGCCGCGCCGGAGGCGCGCACGCCGCCGCCGGCAACGATCACCGGACGTTCCGCCATTTGCAGAATGTTCAGCGCGGCGCCCAGGCTCGCCGCGTCCGGCTCCGGACGAAAAGCCGGAACGCGGGCGAATTGCGGCTCGCAAAGCGGCTCAAGCTCGGCTTCCTCGGCATCAATTTGTCCTTCATTGCCGCGAAATTGTAGATGGACCGGCCCCGGACAGCCGGTCACCGCGGTGCGGAACGCCTGGCGGAGCATATCTGGAAAGCGCGCAACGTCGTCGACGGTGGCGTTGAACTTCGTCACCGGCTCGAACGCCGGCATATCGTCGATTTCCTGATAGACCTTGCGGAATTTCGTTTTCGGCTCGCGGCCGCCGGTCATGGCGATGATCGGGGAATGCGCGAGCCAGGCATCGCGCAAGCCGGCGGCGAGATTGAGCGCGCCGATCACCTGAGCCATGCAGATGCCGGGCTTGCCCGACGCGCGCGCATAGCCGTCGGCCATATAGGCCGCCGCCTTCTCGCCGTGCACGTGAAGCCGCTTAATGTCGGTGCGGCGCTCCATCTCGGCGAAGGTGGTGCGCAGCACCGCCGGCACGTGAAACACATGCGTGACGCCGTAACCCTTGAGCATGTCGGCGAGGCATTGCGCGCCTGTCATCTTGCGATTGTGTCCGAGCAGCATTCCCCCGCCCTCTTTTTCAAAATTCCTCTCCCGGGCACAGCGCAGGCGGCGCACCGCTATCGCGCCGCGACGCGTCCGGGAATGCAGAATTCTATTTGATGAGGCATGATCTTTTTCGGAAAACCGGTTTCCACTTTCCGGAACATGCCTCAGTCGTTGAACACCGCGACCGCGCGGATCGGCGATCCGGTCCCTTCGCGCCATTTCAGCGGCAAGCCGATGAATTGAAACTCGCCCTGGCCGAGCAAGGATTCCAAATTGCACAAGCTTTCCATATGCGTGATATCGAGTTCGAGGCAGGCTTTGTGCACCAGCGCATTCACCTTGCCTTCCGGCCCCGGTCGCATCGAATCGATGCCGAAATGGACGATGCCCTGCCGTGCGAGCCACTCGGTAGCGGCGACATTAACGCCGGGATTATCGGTGGCATAGGCCGGCGTCGGAAACGTGCGCGCGTGATGGCCGGTGCAGAGCAGCACCGTACCCTTTTTCGGGATCGGCGCGCCCGCTTTCCTCACCGCCGCTTCAAGGTCCGCGGGCGTGATTTCCGCGCGCGGCGCGACGTGACGCAAATCGATGCAGATGCCTTGGACGATGCAGTTTTCCAGCGGATATTTGTCGATCGGCGTGCCGCTCTTGCCGAAGTGGCGCGGCGCGTCGATATGCGTGCCGCCGTGATCGGGCATCGAGAAGAACATCACGCTGTTGCCCTGGATATTGCCGGAATCGGCGAAGGCTTCTTCGTGAGTCTTCCAAATGCCGTGGATGATCGGCGGCTGGCCCGGATAGGACGGGGTGCGATGATAAAGCTCGCGGCTCAAATCGACGATACGCATACGTCACGCTACTGCGGCTTGAAGTTCACGATTCCGGTTTGAAATTCATCGCCACGCCGTTGATGCAATAGCGCAGATGGGTCGGCGGCGGGCCGTCTTCGAAAACATGGCCGAGATGGCTGCCGCAGCGGCTGCAATGCACTTCGGTGCGCACCATGCCAAAGCTTCGATCGGTTGTGGTTTCGACCGCGCCGGGCTCGGGGTCGTTGAAGCTCGGCCAGCCCGTGCCACTTTCGAATTTCGTCTTCGAGACGAACAGCTTTTGCCCGCAGGCGGCGCAAGTGAACGTACCGGCCCGCTTTTCATAATTCAGCGCACAGCTCCCCGGCCGCTCGGTGCCGTGTTCGCGCATGATGTGAAACTGCTCGGGGGTGAGGATTTTGCGCCATTCCGCGTCGGTATGCGCAACGGGATATTGCTTGGTGTCGAGGTTGGTGGTCATGACCGAACGCCTGTTTTCGGGTGGAGGAAGATAGTGACAAACCTAATGTAGGTATGGCAATGCGCAATCCCGTGATAACGCGCCCGAATTATCCCGCGACGGTGGTCGTCGCCACCACGCTCGCGGTCATGTTCGTCGGCGCGATCCTGCCGACGCCGCTTTATCCGCTTTTCCGGCAGGCTTTCGGCTTTTCGGCGGTGACGCTGACGCTCGTCTACGCGGTCTATGTGCTGGGCAACCTCGTCGCGCTGTTGCTGTTCGGCCGCCTTTCGGACCAGATCGGCCGCCGCAACACCGCCCTGCCGGCAATCGGCTGCGGCATTGCCAGCACCATCGTGTTCACCGCGGCCGCCGGGACGGCATGGCTGTTCGCGGCGCGGGCGCTGAGCGGATTTTCGACGGGCTTGGCGGCGGGCGCCGCTACCGCCTGGATCGCCGAGACCTACGTCGATCGTGGCACTGGGGCCGCGGCGCGCATTGCCGCGGCGGCGAATTTCTTCGGTTGCGCCGCCGGTCCCTTGATCGGCGGCGTGTTGGCCCAATTCGCCGCCGCGCCGTTGCAGTTGCCGTTTTTGGTCTACCTGGCGCTGCTCTGCATCGTGGCCGCAACCACGGCCTTTGCGCCCGAGACGGTGATCAAGCGCAAACCATTGAACGAAGTGTCGCTAAAGCCGCGTCTCGGCGTTCCGCAACCAATCCGGCTGCAATTCGTTTCGCCCGCCGTCACCGGCTTTGCCACTTTCGCGCTGATCGGCTTCTACTCCGCGCTCATTCCAAGCTTGCTCCGCGACAGCCTGCAGCAAACGTCGCCGGCCGTCGCGGGCGCCGTCGTCTTCGGACTATTTGTGGCTGCCGCGATCACGATCCTGACGAGCGGACGGCTTGCGAGCCAGCGCGCCACTTTGACGGCGCTCGCGCTATTGCCGCCAAGCCTATGGTTGCTGGTGCTCGCCGAAGCCGCCCAATCGCTGCCGCTCGTGCTGCTTTCGGCCGCGGCCGGCGGGATCGCCGGCGGCCTCGGCTATCGCGGCAGCCTCGAAGTGATCAACCGCATCGCGCCCGCCGACCGGCGCAGCGAAGTGGTTTCGAGCTACCTCGTCGCAGTCTTTGCCGGCAATTCGGTGCCGGTCATCGGCATTGGACTGGTCGCGGCCGCAACGAGCGCGATCGTCGCGCATGTCACCTTCGCCGCCGTGATCACCGTGCTTGCGGGCATAGCAATACTGACCGGGATCAAATTCGCGCCCAAAAGTTGAGCTTGCGGCCCGAGATCCCGGATCGGGCTTCGCGCGAGCCGTGATGACGCTCGCAGCGTCACTTGATCGCCAGCGGATTGGTCGGCGAGCCGACCGCGCCGGTGATCGGGATCGCCGGCGCGACGAACATGAATTCGTAAACGCCGTCGGCGGCGCAATCCTCGGCGAGATCCTTGACGTAGAAAATCTCGCCCATCGTCATGCCCATGATCGGGATTGTGATCCAGTGCCACGGCTGATTGATGCCGCCCTCGGTATTGTTCGGCCGCACCTCGCAGCCCCAGGTGTCGCTGGCGAGCGCCGCGAGCTCGGTGCGCGCGACGAATTCCAGCGTCTCGAAGGCGAAGCCCGGCGCGTCGCCGCCCGGATAGCCGTCCCAGCTGCCGGCCTTGAGGCAGCGCTCCATCTGCCCGGTGCGCACGACGATGTAATCGCCGCGCTTGAATTCGACTTTTTGCTTCTTCGCCGTCAGTTCGAGATCGGCGCAGGTGATGCCGTAGCCGTCCTCGAGGCAGTCCTTGCCGAGCGCGCGGGCGACGTCGAGGAACACGCCGCGGCCGACCATCTTGTTCTTGGTTTTTTCGATGCCGCATTTCTGCGCGCCGAACGACGAGACTTCGCGGCAGTCGTAGCCGTTCCACATAAAGTTCTCATAGAAGACGTGGCCCAGCCCGTCCCATTGCGTGCCGCATTGCAATGGGATCACCACCATATCGTCGGCGGCGCGGATGCCGCGCTTGTCGAGCACGCCGGCATAGGCATCCGTTCCGGTGCGCAGCATCGTATGCAGCGGATTGATCCGGCCCAGCGCCGGATAATTGGTCTTGCCACCCTGCGGGCCGTTATTGTCGAAATTGAGCGCGAGCGAAATCACCTTGCCCTTCTTGACCAGGCGGGCCGCGGCGACGATGTCTTCAGCTTGCGTGTAATTGAGCGTGCCGATCTCGTCGTCGGAACCCCACTTGCCCCAATTCTTGTACTTCTCCGCGGCTTGGCGGAGGTCGTCTCGCGTTACTTTGCGCCCGGCCATTGGCTTTCCTTGCTCCCCATTCTCTTGGTGCTGGATGAAAACGATTTGTCGCATATGCTCGTGCGGATGGCGCGGCGATGATAGCATTGCCGCCGCTTAAGGGAGGAGCATGTAATGCGGACAACGGCCGTTCGTCTATTCGCGTTTTGTGCAAGCCTCATCATCGGCGGAGTTCTGGCCGCGCCGAGCCAAGCCGCGGACAGCTATCCGGATCGCAAAGTGCGCATGATCGTGCCCTTCGCGGCCGGCGGCCCCACCGACGTGATCGGGCGTTTGGTGGCGGAGCGATTGTCGGACGCTTGGGGTCAGCAGCTTTACGTAGAGGACATGCCCGGCGCTGGCGGCAATCTCGGCGTGGAAACCGCCGCGCGCGCCGCGCCCGACGGCTATACCATCCTCGTAGTCTCGACCGGGTTCATCATCAATCCGAGCATGTACAGCAAGATCGGCTACGACCCGATCAAGGACTTCGCGCCGATCTCGCTGGTTGCGGCCTCGCCCAATGTCGTCACCGTCAATCCCGCCGTGCCGGCGAAGAACCTGAAAGAGCTGATCGGCCTCATCAAGGCCAATCCCGGCACGTACAGTTTCGCGCAGCCCGCGACCGGCTCGACGCCGCATCTTGCCGGCGAATTGTTCAAGCAAACCTATAATCTCGATCTCGTGACGGTGCCGTTCAACGGCGCGCCGCTTGCGATCAATTCCACGCTCGGCAATCACACCCCGATCGCGTTTACCGCTTTGCCCCCGGCGATCGGCAATATCAAGGACGGCAGCCTCAGAGGCATCGCCATCCTCGCCAAAGCGCGCGTGGCGGCGCTGCCCGATCTCCCGACCAGCGGCGAGGAAGGCGTCGCCGACCTCGAAAGCGACACGCTCACCGGAATCCTGGCGCCGGCCGGGACACCGAAAACGATTATCGACAAATGGAACGCCGCCATCGTGACGATGGCCGCCGATCCCGAAATCAAGAAAAAGCTCGACGCGCTCGGCTTCATTCCGGTCGCGAGCAGCCCCGAGCAGTTCGAAGACCGCATCAAGTCCGAAGCGGCGCGATGGGACAAAGTCATCAAGGCGGCGGGAATCCGCGTGGATTGAAATTCCTTTCGGCACCTTTCCGGAAAGCATGAGAATGCGCATCGTCGATATTCGCGAGACTGCGATCCCGCTGAATTCCTCGCTCGCCAATTCGAGCATCGACTTCTCCGAGATGACGACGTCGGTGGTCGCCGTCATCACCGACGTTAAACGCGACGGCGAGACGGTGTGTGGCTTCGCCTTCAACTCGACCGGGCGCTATGCCTGCGGCGCGCAGATGCGCGCCCGGTTCATCCCGCGCATCCTCAAAGCAGAGCCGCGCGCACTCCTCAACAAGGCCGGCGACAATTTCGCGCCAGAAAAAATCCTCGCAGCGATGATGCAGAACGAGAAATCGGGCGGCCATAGCGAGCGCTCAATCGGGATCGGCACGATCGAAGTCGCGATATGGGATGCGGTTGCCAAGATCGCCGGCAAGCCGCTGCACCGCTTGCTGGCCGAGCACTATAACGACGGCAAAGTCGCGGACAAGGTGTTCTGCTATGTCGGCGGCGGCTGGTACGCGCCGGGCAAGACCACGAGGAATCTGCAAGACGAGATGCGAGCGCATCTCGACGCCGGCTACACGATGGTGAAGATGAAAGTCGGCGGCATGCCGCTCGCCGACGATCTTTCTCGCGTCGAGGCGGTCAAATCGATTCTGCCGCGCGGCGGCAAACTCGCCGTCGACGCCAATTCGAAATTCGGCCGCGCCGACGCGCTCGCTTATGCGCGCGGGCTTGGGCCGTTCGCCCTGCGCTGGTTCGAAGAGCCGTGCGATCCGCTGGACTTCGCGCTTCTTGCCGAGATCGCGAGCGTCTACGACGCGCCGCTATCGACCGGCGAGAACCTCTTTTCCACCCAGGATGTCGAAAATCTTGTGCGGTTCGGCGGACTGAAGCCGCAGCGCAACGACGTCATTCAGGTCGACCCACCGCAAGCCTACGGCATCGTGCAATATGCGCGCACGCTCGCCGTGTTGGCGCGGCATCAATGGCCGCGCAGCCTGATGTTTCCGCACGGCGGCAACCAGACGTCGCTCGCGATCGCCGCAGGCTTCGGGCTCGGCGGCGCGGAATCCTATCCCGGCGTATTCGGCGATTTCGGCGGTTTCGCCGACGACGCGCGGCTGGAAGACGGCTTTCTGACGCTGTCCGACCGCCCCGGCATCGGCTTCGAAGGCCAGTCGCGGCTCTATCGCATCATGCGCGAACTTGCCGCCTAGAGCGCAACGCCGCCCTCACCTACTCGACCTTCAATCCCTTGTCGCGGATGACCGTGCGCCAGCGCGTAATCTCTTCGCGCAGATAAGCCTCAAACTCCTGCGGCGAACTTGGCGCCGGCGTGATGCCGGTGTCGCGTAGCCGCGCGCGCAAATCGGGTTGCTCGAGTGCGGCCACCATTGCGGCATTGAATTTCGCGATCGCCGGCGCGGGCGTACCGGCCGGCGCCAATATGCCGGCCCAGTTGTCGCCGACCACGCCGGCAAATCCTTGTTCGGCGAAAGTCGGAACGGTCGGAAGAATATCGGAACGCTCCTTCGACGTCGTCGCCAGCGCCTTGAGCTTGCCGGCGCGCACTTGCCCGAGCACCGTTGGGATATCGCCGACCAGCCCGTCGAGCCGCCCGCCCACCGCATCGGTGATGGCCTGCGCGGCGCCGCGATAGGGCACCTCCTGCAATTGGATGCCGGCGACGGATTCGAACAACTGCAGGCCGAGATCGGACATCGCGCCGCGGCCGGTAACGCCGATGGTGATCGCTCCCGGTTTTTCGCGGGCGAGCGCGGCGAACTCGCGCGCCGAATTGACCTTCATGTCCGTATTCACCACCAGCACGGGCGAATTGATCGCGGCCTTGCCGACGGCTTCGAAATCCTTGATCGGATCGTAATTCAGATCCTGCCGATAAGCGGGACCGATGGCGGCGGCGCCGGCTGTGGTGAAAAACAGCGTATAGCCGTCGGGATCGGATTGCGCGACATATTGCGCGGCGACGGCGCCGTTGGCGCCCGGCTTGTTCTCGACCGCGACGGCCTCGCCGAGCGTGCTCTGCATCTTGTCCGCGATCAGTCGTGCGGTGCGGTCGGCGGTGCCGCCGGCGGTAAACGCAACGATTAGCCGCACCGGACGGCTCGGATAATCCTCGGCTTGAGCGAGGGTGCCAGCAAAGGCGCCGGCAAGAACGCCAAGCGCCGAAACGAGCGCGCGCAACGCCATCGATCTCGTCGTCGGTAATCTACGAAATTGCATGGTCGGCGCGAGCTCCCCGCCTCCCCTGAAAGGGGAGAGGGTGGAGTCATAGGCAATCGTCCCGCCGTTTGCGATGGGGAAGTTAGGGCATGATACGGAAAAGTGGAAACCGGTTTTCCAAAAAGATCATCCCCGTCAAAAAAGCTAGAGCGGCAATCGATTCAATTTGAAGCGATTGCCGCTCTAGCCCGACAGCCGTTCGACGGCCGCGCCGCAGCGTCCCAGCTTGTCTTCCAGGCGCTCGAAGCCGCGGTCGAGGTGATAGACGCGATTGACGATGGTCTCGCCCTCGGCGGCGAGCGCCGCGATGACGAGCGAAACCGAGGCGCGCAAGTCGGTCGCCATGACCGGTGCGCCTTTGAGCTGCGGAACGCCTTCGATGGTGGCCCGTTCGCCGTCAAGCTGGATCCGCGCGCCGAGCCGCGTCAGTTCGCCGACATGCATGAAGCGGTTTTCGAAAATCGTCTCGGTAATGTGCGAGGTGCCGCTCGCGCGTGTCATCAGCGCCATGAGCTGCGCCTGCAGGTCGGTCGGGAATTCTGGAAACGGCGCGGTCGTGACATCGACCGGCGCGAGGCCCGCGCCGTTGCGGACGATGCGAATGCCTTGGTTCGTCGGCATGACGGTGACGCCGGCGCGCACCAGTACGTCGAGCGCCGCTTGCAAAAGTTCCGGCCGTCCGTTCTGCAGCAAGACGTCGCCGCCCGTCATCGCGGCGGCCATGGCATAGGTGCCGGTCTCGATCCGGTCGGGCAGCACCGCATGCCGGGCGCCTTTTAATCCCGCGACGCCTTCGACGATGATTTGTCGCGTTCCCGCTCCGGAAATGCGCGCGCCCATCTTGTTGAGGCAATCGGCGACGTCGGCGATTTCAGGCTCGCGCGCCGCGTTCTCGATGACGGTCGTCCCCTTGGCAAGCGACGCCGCCATCACCGCGGTATGCGTGCCGCCGACGGTGACCTTGGGAAAGACAATCTCCGCGCCCTTGAGTCCTTTTGGCGCGCGCGCCACCACATAGCCGCCCTCAATGTCGATTTTTGCGCCGAGCTGCTCCACCGCCATGATGAGAAGATCGACCGGCCGCGTGCCGATCGCGCAACCGCCCGGCATGGAGATCCGCGCCTTCCCCATGCGCGCGACCAGCGGCGCCAGCACCCAGAAGCTCGCGCGCATTTTGGAAACAAGTTCGTAGGGCGCGGTCGTGTCGACGATGCGCGCCGCCGAAATATGCAGCGTTTGGCCGTGATCGGCGGTCTCGCCCGAGCGTTTGCCGCTCACCATGATATCGACGCCGTGGTTGCCGAGGATGCGTTCGAGCTGCGCAACGTCGGCAAGGCGCGGCACGTTGTCGAGGATCAAGGTTTGCTCGGTGAGAAGGCTCGCGATCATCAGGGGCAGCGCCGCGTTTTTCGCCCCCGAGATCGGAATGGTGCCGTTAAGCCTGTGGCCGCCGATAATGCGAATCCGATCCATGAGTTAATACCTGCGCAATCCCTGCACTTAATCGCTCCGTTACACTTAAGCCCTGCGCTCCGGCCCACTGCGATGAACGGACCGAGCAGCCTCACAAAATTCGCGCCTGCAGCGGCGCTAAACTTTATGCACAACCGGCATGGCGGCGCAAAGCGGAATCCAAAACAGCGTCAATGCTCACTGGTCGCCCCGATTGCGGCGGAAGTCGGGAGCGGAGTCTGGCGTTTGCACGGCTTTCTCGACCGCGGCCCCGGCCGGCCCGCCCGGACCCGCCGCGGCGCGATCCCTGGCCTGTTGCTTGCGCCGCTTGAGGTTTTCGCGCAGCGCCGCGGACAGGCGCTGCCTGCGCGCCGCCTTCTTGTCCGCTTTGCCGCGTTTGATCATGCCGGATTGCCTGCCGGGATGCTCAAAGCACGCGCGCGATCGCGCCGCAACGCCCTCGCCCCAACACCCGCTGCGCTAGCCGGGTCGCCTCGCTTGTCGCCGGCCGGGACGGTTGCGCCGGGATGGCCGCTATGGCAAGGATCGCCACGCCAACTGATATTATGATCGCGTGCTTCCCATGCTCGTTGAGGGCTAACATCCGTTGCACGCCGGCGCTGCCGTAGCTCAGTGGTAGAGCACTCCCTTGGTAAGGGAGAGGTCGAAAGTTCAATCCTTTCCGGCAGCACCACGTACCCTGCAATTGTCAATTGGTACGAAGCCCGGAAACGTATTTTGCTACAATTTAGGGACGTATTGCAGCGTAGCAGTCAATGCGAGGAGACTACGAAATGAAGCATTTCCTCTTGGAGGGACAGCATCTTGTTCCATTCGAAGAACGCGCTCCCGAGCTGGTAGCCGCGCATCGCAAATTCTTGCAGCAAGGTTACGATGATGGTCGCTTCCTGGTGTCCGGTCCCTCAATCCCGCCCACAGGAGGAATCCTGATAGCTCGAGCGGAATCGCTCGATGAGCTACGTGAGTTTTTAGCCGAGGAGCCGTATTGCAAAGCGAAAGTGATGCGCTTTAGCAAAATCACCGAATTCAAACCAGTACAGCACCAGCCGATTCTGAAGGACTGGTTTGGAGTGCAATGAAGTGAACGGTCCGCTTCGGGCCGCACGCAGTCATTGCCCAGACAATCAATCGATGTCCGTTTTACCGTCGAAAAGCAGATCAAAAGCAGACGTTCATTGGATTCGAATTAATGTCCGCTTCGATTCTCGACGACGTGCGGTTTCCGAACGGTCAATTCCTCGACCTTCAGGTTGGCGAACCGTGCTCTCTCGATCGCGATGCCAATCGCAACGCGGCTGATGGCGAGCGCGCCGACCGCGAGAGCACCGACCGCCGCGGCGACGGGCAAACCCCGCATTTGTGTGCCGATATCCCCTTAAAGTATCTCACCTTTAACTTCACATCGGTGAGGGAGAGGGTCAAAAGTTCAATCCTTTCAGTCACCAGAAACGCCGTTCGGATTTGCGGCTTGTCGAGCGCCTGGACGTGTCTACGCGGCCGCCATGGCATCGGCCTTGTTCAATAAGGCCTCGGCCATTCGAATACTGGCAATGTCGATGAGCCTGCCGTCGAGGGACACCGCGCCTTTTCCTTCCTTCGCGGCCTGATCCATTGCCTCCAATATCCGCCGCGCCTTCGTGACTTCTGCTTTCGATGGCGTGAAGACCTGATTGGCCAGCTCAATTTGCGATGGGTGAATTGCCCATTTACCTTCATAGCCAAGAACGGCCGCGCGTTTTGCAGCGGCGAGATACCCGTCGGCATCCGAAAAGTCGCCGAACGGGCCATCGATCGGCCGCAAGCCGTACGCCCGGCAAGCGATCAGCATTCGCGTTTGGGCCGCGTGCCACTGGTCGGCCCAGAAGTAGCTTCGCCCTCCCTCGGAATCCTTGTCGGCCAAAACACCGTAATCGGGATTGACGCCGCCGATAACGGTGGTGCGTGCCCGCGTCGAGGCTGCATAATCGGCTACGCCGAATGACATCGCCTCAAGCCGCGGGCTTGATTTCGCGATGGCCTCCACATTGGCCATCCCCAGCGCGGTCTCGATCAGCACCTCAAACCCGATGTGCTTTTTGCGCTTTTTGGCGGTCTCGATCTGAGTCACAAGCATGTCGAGCGCATAGACGTCGGCGGGCACCCCAACTTTCGGGATGAGTATCATGTCGAGACGCGGACAGGCTTCGACGACGTCGACGACGTCACGGTACATATAATGCGTATCAAGACCATTGATGCGCAGCATCATGGTCTTGGTCCCCCATTCGACCTCGTTGAGCGCCGCGATGACATTGCGGCGCGCTTGCTCCTTGTCGCTGGGGGCTACGGCATCCTCGAGGTCGAGGAAGATGATATCGGCCCTGGATTTTGCCGATTTTTCAAAAAGAGATGGATTCGATCCAGGGACAGCCAGTTCCGAGCGATGCAGCCGCGGTCGCGCCTGCTCAACGAGGGTAAAACTCATGATAAACTCCTTCCCATGGATTCAGCCGGTGATGCCGAGGCCGGCGGCGATGCAGTTGATCGATAGCAGGAGGGCCGACTTCAATTCCTCCTTCGCTTGCTTATTTTGCGCAGCGCGGAAGCGACGCAGGAGTTCAACCTGCTGCCGATTGACCTGATTGATGATGGGTAATCGGCTGTTGAGCCGCTCACGATATTCTCGGAAGCGCTGCGCGATATCCTCGCCGCCGGTGATGCGCAGGATCGCGTCACGAGTCAGCATGTATTCGCTTTCAATCGCCGACAAGATCGCCCCGCGTAGCGCCTTATCGTCGACGAGACCCGCATACTGACCGGCGATGGAAAGATCGACGAGGGCCAGAGTCTTCTCCACCTCGTCGATGATGAGCCGGAACAGCCGCGATTCCATGAACATGCGGCCCAACAGCGCCCTTCCGCGCTCACCTCGAACTTCGACGAAGCTTGCTAGACCACTACCCACGCCGTACCACCCGGTAATCGCGTGGCGATTCTGTGCCCAAGCAAACACCCACGGGATAGCGCGCAGATCGGCCAAGCTTTGTCCGCCGAACCGGCTGGCCGGCCGAGACCCGATGTTGAGCAGTGAGATTTCCTCGAGCGGACTTGCCGCCTGAAAGTAAGCAACAAGATTAGGATCGCTCACGAGGCGGTGGTAAACGGCGTGGGAGGCGCCCGATATCGCTTCGATGGCATCGTCGAATTCGGCTTTCGGAATCAGCGCTTCTTCGCGTTCGGATTTCAGTGCATGCTCGAAAACGCTGCTGGCCAGGAGTTCGATCTGGTAGGCGGCGGTGCCGCGGTTGGCGTATTTGAATGAGACCACTTCGCCCTGTTCGGTAACGCGGAAACGGCCCCGGATCGATCCTGCGGGCTGCGCCGCGATCGCGCGGCCGGTCGGCGCGCCACCTCGGCTGACCGAACCGCCGCGGCCGTGAAAAAAAGCGATTGCAATCCCCGATTCCTCACCGAGCCGGGTTAGCTTCGACTGCGCCTTGGCTAGTTCCCAGTTCGACGTCACAAAGCCGCCGTCCTTATTGGAATCGGAATATCCGATCATGACTTCCTGGACACCCCCCTGCCAGCGCGCGCTGCGTCTTACCAATGGGATCTCCAGGAGGGAGCGCATGATCGCGGGCGCCGCGCGAAGATCGGCGATGGTCTCGAACAAAGGCACAATCGGTACGGGACAGATTTCGACACCAGCGGCGTCGAGAAAGAGACCCGCCTCCTTGGCCAGCACATAGGCTCCAAGAATGTCGGAAACAGAACGCGTCATGCTCAGGATGAAACTACCGAAGGCTTCACGATCGAGCTTAAGACGCATCTCGCTAATCAGCCTGAACATCGCCAGCGTATCTTCGGCTTCGCGAGGCATTTCGGCGGGCGCGCGATCACCTTGACGCACGCGTGCAAGCTCGGCGAGCAGCCAAGCTTGCCATTCCTGAGAGCTGGGTTCCGGTGGTTCGCCGCCGTCTCGAGATGTCGCGCGCCATAGCGCCTGCAGAGCTTGCGTCGCACGAGTCGTATTTTCTCGCAAATCGAGACGCGCGGTGCCGAACCGGAAAATCTCGACCGCCCAGCGCGCCGGGCGCACAAGGTTGACGGCAAGCGACGAGCAATTTGAATCGAGCAAGGCCTTTTCCAGTATGCGCAACTCCACGATCAGCTCGTCAGCGTTGGTGTAACGCGGTCGCGCGTTCCCCCTGCCCTGTATTGATCGAATCGACTCGTCGAGTTTGTGGAGTGTGCAGGTCAAATATTGCCGGTAGGGCTCTCCGGGATTGCGGGCGCTAATCCCGGCCGGGTCTCCGCTGGCTTCGAGCTGACGATTGAGTTCGCTTCTAAAATCGTCCGGAATTGGTTGAAAGCGTTCGCTGATCGACAACGCACGCGCCAATTCGGCCAGCCGGCGCTTGTAGTAACACATCCCGGCAAGCGCGTGCTCGCGCAATGTGTTTCGCGTCACGGAATTGGTCACGAAGGGATTGCCATCGTGATCGCCGCCAATCCAGGAGCCAAATTGGAGGAACGGCGTCACTTCGAAACAACCTTCGGGATAGTATTGGCGGAGTGCCCGTTCGAAAGAGGAAAGCATTTCGGGGACGACATCAAATAAGGTCTCGTCAAAAAAATGCAGTCCCCAGGCGACCTCCTGTTCTACCGTGGATTTTTCAAGACGCAGTTCACCGGTTATCCATAGCAACTCAATCTGGTCTCGCAGCGCATCGACAAGGTTGCTGCGCTCCCGCGCCGTCCAGCGCGACGAGTCAAGCTCCCTGAGCAACAGATAAATTTTGCGATGCTTCTCAAGGACGGTGACGCGTTTTGCTTCGGTTGGATGCGCCGTGATCACCGGCCGAATGCGCAGAGTCGCGAGACGGGATTGGATTGCTTCAGCGGTAACGCCGGAGCGGGAGGCCTCGGCTAGCACATAGTCAAATGTCCCGCGCAGCCGGTCGCGACCGCGCGTGCCTTCGATTTGCCGGCGCTGGCGCATTGCCGCGACTTGCTCCGCGATCGAGAGGAGCTGAAACCAGATCCCCTGAGCCTGCAGAGCACGTCCCATAAGCGCCGGAGTGAAGTCGTTTGTCGTTGCAATACCGCGGAGCACCTCTTCGATCTCGGGCTGGTGGCGGCGGGCGACATCGAGGAGAAGATCGAATAGGAGGTCAGCCTCCCCTTTGACAATGGTCGCGGTCGGCGGCCTGTCCGATGGCCGCTCTGCGTCCAACGGCTCTGCGTCCGACAAATGCTCGACGGTCTGGATCATGGAATCGCTGCGCACCACGCCGGAATTGATTTCCTACGCCGGGATTAAGTGTGCTTTCCTCCCGCTCAACACCCGCATCATGGTCGAGCCAAATTCAGCGGGGCTCGGCGCCACTGTCAGGCCGTAGGAGCGCATGATTTCGGTTTTTTCCGCCGCACTGTCGCCGACGGCGGAAATTATCGCGCCGGCATGACCCATGCGCCGACCCTTTGGAGCGGTCAGCCCTGCCACAAAGCCCACGACCGGTTTGCTCATATTGTCCTTGATCCAGGCGGCGGCCTGCGCCTCTTGCGGCCCACCGATCTCGCCGATCATCAGAACCGCCTCGGTGTCGTCGTCCTGTTCAAAAAGCGCGAGATGATCGAGGAAAGAACTGCCATTGATTGGGTCGCCGCCGATGCCGACGCTCGTCGAAATGCCGCTGCCAACCGCTTTCATCTGCGATGCGGCTTCGTAGCCAAGCGTGCCTGAACGCGAAACGACCCCGACACGGCCGCGAATGTAAATATGCCCAGGCATAATCCCCAGCATTGCCTTTCCTGGGCTGATGATTCCCGCACAGTTGGGACCAACGAGCATGGTGCGCCGCTCTTTCGGGTAGCGCATCAGGTAACGTTTCACCCTGATCATGTCTTGTGCCGGAATCCCATCCGTGATCGAGCACACAAGCCGTATTCCGGCGTCGGCGGCTTCCATGACCGCGTCCGCCGCAAAGGCGGGCGCCACGAAGGTGATACTGGCCGTCGCTCCAGTCGCCTTCACCGCGTCCTTCATTGTATCGAAGACGGGCAAGCCGAGATGGGTTGTCCCCCCTTTGCCCGGTGTGACGCCGCCGACGACGTTGCTGCCGTAGCCGATCATCTCCTTGGTATGGAAAGTGCCTTTGTCGCCGGTGATTCCTTGAACGACGATCGGAGTTTTTTCATCAATGAGAATACTCATCGCTCGCTCCCCCGGATCATGTTGTCGTGGCCGCGAGCTTGCATGCGGCGACAGCCTTTTGCGCAGCATCGGCTAGAGTGTCGGCGCTGACGATCGGTATGCCACTCTCCGCGATGATCCTGCGACCGGCTTCGACATTAGTCCCGGCAAGACGCACCACGAGGGGAACGCCGATTGAAATTTCCCGACAGGCTTGCACGATGCCTTGAGCCACCCAATCACAGCGGTTGATTCCGGCGAAGATGTTGACAAGGACCACGCGCACGTTCCGGTCGGACAGCACGAGCCTGAAAGCGGACGCGACGCGGTCGGGAGAAGCGCCGCCGCCGACATCGAGAAAGTTGGCGGGACTACCGCCGGCATGTTTGATCATGTCCATCGTCGCCATCGCCAGCCCGGCTCCATTGACAATGCAGCCGATTTCGCCGTCGAGGCCGATATAATTCAAATTGCGCTCTGCGGCCTGTGCTTCGCGCGGGTCTTGCTGAGACGGATCGTGCAGGTCCGCCACGTTGTTCCGCCGGAACAGTGCGTTGTCATCGAACGACATCTTGGCATCGAGTGCGATGATGCGATCGTCCTTGGTGAGCACGAGCGGATTGATCTCGAGCATCGTCGCGTCGCAGTCGCGGAAGGCCCGGTAAGCGCTCATGATCGTCGCCACCGCGCGGGCCACCTGCTTAATATTGAGTCCGAGCTGAAACGCCAGTTCGCGCGCCTGAAACGCCTGCATTCCGACGGCGGGTTCGACAACGACCTGAAGGATGGCTCGCGGATCGGTCCTGGCGATCTCCTCGATTTCCATCCCGCCGTGACGGGACGCGATCACACGCACCCGCTCCACCTTTCGATCGAGGACATATCCCAGATAAAGCTCCCTCTCATAGGAATCGGCCACCTCGATATAGATGCGCTGAACGGGCTTTCCTTCGGGACCGGTCTGAGCCGTGACAAGACGTTTGCCGAGCAGAGCGCGCGCGGCTTCATGGACTTCGTGATAAGTCCTGCAGAGTTTGATCCCGCCAGCTTTGCCGCGGCCACCGGCGTGAATTTGCGCCTTCACCGCCCAGTGCCAACCACCCAACTCTGTTGCGGCGTAAACCGCTTGATCAGGGCTAAACGCGATAGCGCCACGTGGAATTGTCACGCCAAAATTGGCCAGTAGTTCTTTCGCCTGATATTCGTGGACGTCCATTTCATCCTCCTTCCACCGTCCGGCAGGCTCGCGATCAGCCCAGTTTCCACTTCGCGAAAATTCGCTCTTGCGCCGGCGAAAAAGTTCAAGGAAACGCTGCGTGGCGCGACATACGCGGCGGCAGCGGCAACTCGGGCGTGGCTGACGGCGTTACGATCGCTTTTTTTCGGCGGGTCGCCTGCCAAGACTGATGACCGTGAGGCACGCGCAGCGGCAGCAGATCAGCGCGAAAAGCGTCGCTTGGATCGCCTGGGCGTGCGTTGCCGACAGATGTTCTCTGGATCATCGGCAGCCTCCTGTTTGGACCGTTTTCTTGCCCTTATGCCGCTGTTTGGCGTTTCTAGGCTCAGGACTACCATTAAAGATAGCGCAACTCTCAACTTTTCTGGTTCATGTGTTGTATGTTTCCATACTTGGATGCTATTTTTGTTAAGTTGTATTAAAAGGTAAGCGCGGCTTCGATCTCTCACCTTTGGACCCGAGATCGCTACGGCAGGCTGACGGCGAGGTGACGGATTCTGGCTCGCCGCCTTGATCGGACCCTGACGATGGCAGCCGAACCGTTCCGGATCTTCACGCTCACGTGCCCACGCACCTGTTCGCTTTTGCGCACCTGTGCGTGCACGCTCGTCACAGCGGTCGGAACATAAAAGCAATCGTCACGCCTGCCGCGACGCCAGGAACGACAGTGCCGCCATCACCGGCACTGGCGGCCGGGGCACCCCGCTCTCAATCATGGACATGGAAGGCTTGCCATTGGGCGCGCCACCCATGCCGTAGCGAGCCCATGAGCCTCGGAGCCGGAGGCGCGGGCGGCGTGAGCGGGTGCACTGGCAACCGCGTCTACCGGGCGCACGGTCATCATGCCGTGCTTGAGATGGTTCGCCATGAGCCACTCGGGCGCAATGCGCTCGGCCGCGTCCGCTTCCTCGCTCCGCGTCAATTCCGTTTCGCGCCTTGGACCGATCGGCGCAACAGCGCGTAAAGGCTGCCGCCCGTTGCCGCGCCGAGGACGTAGACGACGACCGCCAGGATCGCGAGCGGGGCGCGGATGCCGAACTGAAGGAAGGATACGGTGACGAAATCGCGGTTCTGAACGCAGAACACGGCGATAGCTGCTGCGAACAGAGCAATCACAAGCAGATAAACCCAGCGCATAACAGCCTCCCGTATTTTGGTGCTTGCTGCCGCAATAAACGAGGGCCCGATTATTGCATTGAATTCGCGCAACGAATTCCTAGATAGATGTGCAACAGGCCGCGCTGGGCGGCCATCCCCTCCCCAAATGACACCCCCTGGCCGCTCAGCTTAGAAGCCTCAGTGTGAGTGCCAAGCAAACTGCGAACAACCCCAAACGCGTACCGAGCTTGGGGTTCTTTTTTGTGGCGACCTAGGCATGATCCGGAAAAAGCCTGCCCCGAACGCCGATCCAGGGCGGCACCGATCTTCGAAAAGATCATGCCCAACAAACATCTAGACCGCGATTCAGTTTGAAACGATTACGCGGCAGCGGTGTCTCTAATCAAAATTATTGCGGCTAGTTCCCGATTCAATGCCATCCCGGCATTGAAAAAAGTAGCAGCGCAAACATCACGATAATCGTGGCGGCTCCCAGAGCAATGTCCGCAAGTTCCGGACTGCGCATGCTCCCCACCCCTTTGTAGACAACTTTCCAGACCAACATGCCCGGAATTGGCCAACCGCTATGTGACGCTTGTCACAGGAGTCGCCTTTGTCCACCGATATCCACATGGCCGCTGAAAAAAGAACCCGCCACACGGCGGTGTCCATTGGGGTGGGAGGGAAGGCGAGCATGAAACCTTTGAATAATGCTATCGCCGCCTTCTGGTCCGTTGCCCGTTTAATGGGTGGTTTGATTGCGCTTTATTCCTGCAACGATGGATGGGCACATCGTCTAAATCGCGGCGACCTTCGCGAAGCCACCGGAGCTACTGCGCAAAGTTAACTGACGCGGCTTCGCAGACCGTATCTAGTACACGTGCCGCCGATATACCCGACGCTCATGTCTCCGGGCGGCGCCGGCTACACTTCCCGGTGTTGCGGGTCTGCCAACTATGGCGAAAGCTTTGTCCTCCGACACGGACAAATTCTTGTCCGCCGACCACTTGACCGAAATTGGGGAGGCAGAGAGGATCACGGCGGCGATAATGGTCGCACCGATCAGAACGGATTTGCGCATAGCCGTTACTCCCAGCAAGCACAACGCAAAAAAAAGTCAACCATAGGGAACCAATCAGTGCTTTGATCAGAGTCAAATCGAACGAGCCGGACCGGATTGCTTGGCCTCAAAATCCCGCCTACTCCGCTCGTCAGAGCCGACAAGATCATCGAATAAATTACGACTCGGTCGGAACGACCTTGCAAGGCGTCGAGCGGCGGTCATCTTGACAGCGCGCGTCGGGCCTCACTCAATGCCGCCGCCGCAAGGGAAGCGAAAAGCATGAACATCAGACCGCCGCGCATCGGCCCGCAGCCGTGGGAGATCGTACGCAACAAGCTCGACCAGTCGCTGCCGTTCGCCAATATGCGCGACACGCCCTATTACCGCGACGCGGTGTGGGAGCAGTTCTCGCCGCAGGAATATGACCGCCGCTACCGCGCGCTCCGGACGAAAATGCGCGAACACAAACTCGACGCGCTCATCGTGCCGGGCGGCCCGAGCCATTGGAGCTTCGGCGGCGGCATGCTGTGGCTGACCGGCCATTGGGAATGGCACGCGCTCGCGAGCTACGTTCTGGTCCCGCTCGATGGCGAGCCGACATTGATTTATTCGATGGGCGGAACGCATGCCGAGGCGGTGCGCCGCCAAGTCGAGGTCGCGGTCAAGGACGTACGCCACAGCCGCAACGGCCGCTATGCCGATGTCATGGTGGAGCGTCTGCGCGAGCTCAAGCTCGAACGCGGCCGGATCGGACTGATGGAGATCGATCCGCGCCACGCGGATTACCTCCCGGTCAATCAATATAACGTGCTGCGCGAGAACCTGCCCGATGCCGAGCTTGTCTTCACGCAAGGCTTTCTGCACGAACTGCTTTCGATCCACAGCGCCGAAGAGCTCGATTGCATCCGCAAAGCCGGCAAGCTCTGCCAAAAAGCCATGGAGGCGATGGTCGCGCGCGCGCGGCCGGGCGTGAAGGAATATGAGTTGCGCGCAGCCGCCGGCGCCGCCATTCTCGAAGGCGGCGGCGACATCGATTTCCTGATCATCGGCTCGACCCCGATGGCTAATCCGGCGCTGATTTTCGGCAATCCGCGCCCGTCGGCGCGCGTTTTGCAAAAGGGCGACATCGTCAACATGGAGCTTGCCGCGGGCTATCGCGGCTACACCGCGCAAATCGGCTCGCCGATCTGTCTCGGCGAGCCGACCGGGATGGTGCGCAAATTCTGGGAAGAGATCACGCTGCCGGGCTACCGCCGCATCGTCGCCGAAATCGCGCCGGGCAAGCCGGCCGAAGCCATGCGCCGGGCTAGCAAATTTTTCCGCGACAACGGCTATCAGTCGCGCCCGACCCAGGTGCACGGCATCGATCTCGTCACCGACAAGCCGCATGTCGTGGCCGAACATGTTTCGGCGGAAAAATTCGAGGAAGTGCTCAGGCCGGGAATGGTGATCATGGCCGAGCCCAATCCGATCACCGCCGACGGCCTGTTCGGTATTTTCTTAGGCCACACTTTCATCGTGACCGAGAGCGGCCACGAAGTGGTCGACGATTTCCCGCTGGAAATCGCGGTGGCGGAGTGACTTTAGCGCTCGGCGCCGTCACATGAATGATCGAAATGACCGGGACAAGCCCGGCATGACGACTTGGATCATCGCGGCAGCAAGAACTTGAAATCGCAACCCTCGTCGGCGCCGAGAATCTGCTCGGCGAAAAGCTTCGCATAGCCGCGTTCGGGGATAACGGCCTTGGCGGCGGCGGCTGTAGCGCGCTTTTTCAGTTCGGCCTCGTCGACCAGAAGCTCGATGCGGCGCTTCTTGACTGAGAGCCGGATGCGGTCGCCGCTGCGCACCAGACCGAGCGGCCCGCCGGAAGCGGCGTCGGGCGTGACATGCAGCACGATGGTGCCGAAGGCGGTGCCGCTCATGCGCGCGTCGGAAATGCGGATCATGTCCTTGACCCCACGCTGCGCGAGCTTTTTCGGTATCGGCAGGTAGCCGGCCTCCGGCATGCAAGCCGGCGCATGCGGCCCGGCATTTTGCAACACCAAAATGTCCGCAGGTTCGACATCGAGCTTCGGATCGTCGATCCGCGCGGCGAGATCCTCGAGCGAGGAAAACACCACGGCGCGCCCCTCATGCTCGAACAGCTTCGCATCGGCCGCGGAACGCTTGAGGACGGCGCCCTTCGGCGCGAGATTGCCGAACAGCGCGACCAATCCGCCCTCGGCTTCGAGCGGTTTGGCGAAAGCCGCAATGATCGCGCGATCGACGTAATCGGCGTCCTCGTCGAGCCGTTCGCCGAGCGTTTCGCCGGTTACAGTCATGCAATCGAGATGCAGGAGCGGTTTCAATTCGCGAAGCAGCGCGCCCATCCCGCCGGCCGCGCAAAAATCTTCCATGTAACCGTTGCCGACCGGCTTGAGATTGACCAGCACCGGCGTCGAATCGGAAAGCGCGTTGAGCCGATCAAGCGAAACCTTGACGCCGGCGCGTCCGGCTATGGCCGTGAGATGAATGACCGCATTGGTCGAACCGCCGAGCGCGAGAAGAACGCGCATCGCGTTTTCGACCGATTTTTCATTGATGAATCGCGACGGCGTTCGTTGCGAACCGATCAGCTTCACGGCTGCGGCGCCGCTCGCCTCGGCGGCGCGCAAACGATCGGCGTGCACCGCCGGGATCGCGGCGGTACCGGGCAGACAGAGGCCGAGCGCTTCGACCAGGCACGCCATTGTCGAGGCCGTGCCCATGACGGCGCAGGTGCCGGCCGTCACGGCGAGCTGGCCTTCGACGGCCGAGATTTCGTCGGCATCGATTTCGCCGGCGCGGTAGCGCGCCCAAAACCGGCGGCAATCGGTGCAGGCGCCGAGCCGCTCGCCCCGATGCCGCCCGGTCATCATCGGCCCGGCGACGAGCGCGATCGCCGGACGATCGGCGGAAATCGCGCCCATCAGTTGCGCCGGGACGGTCTTGTCACAGCCGCCCATCAGCACCACCGCATCCATGGGCTGGGCGCGGATCATTTCTTCGGTGTCGATCGCCATCAGGTTGCGATATTTGAGGCTGGTCGGGGTGAGAAAGACTTCACCCAGCGAGATCGTCGGAAATTCGAGCGGCAGAGCGCCCGCGGCCAGCACGCCGCGCTTCACCGCGGCCAGGAGTTCGGGAAAGTGGCGGTGACAATTGTTGAAGTCCGAGGCCGTATAGGCGATGCCGACGACCGGTTTATCCAAAAACGCACGCGAATAACCCATCGATTGCGCGAACGAGCGGCGCAAGTAGCGCGAGAAATCGGGGTCGCCATAGTCGGTAAGGCCATGATTAAGGCCGGCAGTACGGTCGGTCATCGGTCCATCGCTTCATTGGTTTATTGCGGCTTAATGGCGCCGGGGGAGACACGGAAATCATAGCTTTTTTCGGCAAATTGACACGGATCAATCGCGCGGCAACCAAGCGCGGCTATATGGCCTCGACAAACACCCTGGAACGCTTCTAGAAGTCTTCCGCTGAAGTTCCAAGCGGAATGGACTGTGGACTGGAACATGGATTGAACCGGCGGGGTGCCGGAAGCGGTTGCCGATGGCCTATCCCAATAATCGCCCGGAAATAAACTATCACGGCTATTTCACCGCCGCGCTTGAGCGCCTGCACACGGAACGGCGGTACCGGGTATTCGCCGATCTGGAGCGCATTGCCGGGCGCTTCCCGCACGCGCTGTGGCATTCGCCGAATGGGGCGAGAAATGTCGTGATCTGGTGTTCCAACGACTATCTCGGCATGGGCCAGCACCCGAAAGTCGTCGGCGCCATGGTCGAGACCGCGACCCGCATGGGCACCGGCGCCGGCGGCACCCGAAACATCGCCGGCAACAATCATCCGCTGGTCGAGCTGGAGCGGGAACTCGCCGATCTGCACGGCAAACAAGCCGCGCTGGTCTTCACCTCCGGATATGTCTCGAACGAAACCGGCATTGCCACCATCGCGCGGCTGATGCCGAATTGCCTGATCCTGTCGGATGCCCGGAATCACAATTCCATGATCGAGGGCGTGCGCCAGGCGCATTGCGAGAAGCAAATCTTCCGCCACAACGACATGACGCATCTGGAAGAACTTCTGGCCGCGGCCGACCCGTCCCGGCCGAAGCTCATCGTGTTCGAAAGCCTCTATTCCATGGACGGCGACGTCGCGCCGGTGAAGCAGATCTGCGATCTCGCGGCGCGCTACGGCGCAATGACCTATATCGACGAGGTTCATGCGGTCGGCATGTACGGCCCGCGCGGGGGCGGAATTGCCGAGCGCGAAGACGTCATGGATCGCATCGACGTCATCGAGGGAACGCTCGCCAAGGCGTTCGGCTGCCTCGGCGGCTATATCGCCGGCTCAAACACGCTGATCGACGCCGTGCGCTCTTATGCCCCCGGCTTTATTTTCACCACCGCGCTGCCGCCGTCGGTTTGCGCGGCGGCGACGGCCGCGATCCGGCACCTGAAAAGCTCGAACTGGGAGCGCGAACGGCATCAGGAGCGCGCGGCGCGCACCAGGGCCGTGCTCGCCGCCGCGGCTTTGCCGGTGATGACCGGCTCAACACATATCGTGCCGGTCTTCGTCGGCGATCCGGAACTGTGCAAGCAGGCCAGCGATCTCCTGCTCGCCGAGCACGGCATTTACATCCAGCCGATCAATTACCCGACGGTGCCGAAGGGAACCGAGCGGCTGCGTATCACCCCGAGCCCCTATCACGACGATAGCTTGATCGACGCGCTGGCCGAGGCCTTGGTCGAGGTGTGGCAACGGCTGCGACTGCCGTTCAAGGAACGCGCGCTCGCGGCGGAGTAACCGCCGGCGCCATTTTCGGCTTCGCTTCCTCGAGCTTGCTTGCTTCGCTATGAGGCTCGCCATGGGACGCAGGGGCGATCCGCCGCGCCGCTACGGCGACCGAGAACGTCCCCACTAAAAAACGCGCGAGATGGTCCGCCCCGACATAGACCGGATCGAGGTGCAGCGCGAGCGCCAGCACCATCATCGTATCCTGCGCGCCCGGTGAAAAGGCGATGACGATGTTGGCGATCGGAAACGCAAACAGCCGCGCGACAATTAGAATGAATACCGTTGCGACCGCCATCGACACCGCGAACGAACCGAACGCGGCGCCGAGATAGCCGACCAGCATCCGCGCGGTCGTGTTGGCAAATCGCGAGCCCACCAGCGCGCCGAGCGTGACGACCGATGTGCCGCCGAGCCACCACGGCAGCGCCGCGTGAATGAGGCCGGTCCCGTGCAACAGGCCGGACCCCGCCAGCGCGCCGAACAGCAATCCGCCGGGAAAGCGCAATCGCATGAATACGAGCGCGAATGTCGTTGCCACGCCGATCAGAAGGCTCATTTCGCCGATGACGGAAAATCCGGCCGGTCCGCGCGCGACCGGCATCGCCGGCACGACCAGACCGAACAGCGCCAATCCGTTCGGCAGGCCGAGGACCAGCAGGAGAACGCGCACCGTCTGGACGATGGCGATGGCGCGCAGATCGCCGCCGAGCTCGCTCGAGAGCGCGATGACCTGAGCCATCGAGCCCGGACTCGCGCCCAACAGCGCCGAGAGCGGGTCCCAGCGATGAACGACGCGCAGATAGGTCATCGTCGCGGCGATCATGCCGAGCGAGGCCAGCATCAACAAAGCGATGCTCACGGGCCAGACCGACACGCCGCGCAGCGTTTCCGGCGTGACCACCGTGCCAAGCAGCGTACCGACGACGACATAACAAATACGCGCGAGCGGCAGCGGCACGCGCATCGGACGTCCCAGCAGGGCCGCCGTCGCCACGGCCAGCACCGAGCCCGACACCAGCCCCGCCGGCAGACCCAAAAAAATGAATGCCAGCCCGCCGGCAAGCGCGAGCGTGATCGTTTCAGCGGTCTCGGTGAGCGTGCGGCGTGATGGGATGTTCATCATCGATCGGCCAAGTCCGACGATGAATGCCGACTGCGCCGCGAGCCGTCAACGTTGCATCGGAAATCGGCCTATCGAATCGTTGCCCGGAACAATCCCCCACTTTGCGCGGCCGATGGACACCCCGGTTAAAGTATGGTGACGTGACGCAAAGAGAGCGCTCGGACCCAAGGCGCCGGCACGTTCGTGCTTAGGGTAAGGTCATGCTGCAGGGCTGGGTCATCGTCGTCATTGCGCTCGCCTATATCGGGCTATTGTTCCTGGTTGCGAGCTACGGCGACCGCACGCGCGTCACCCGCGGCGGCGCGGCCCGGCTTTTCATCTATCCGCTGTCGCTCGCGATCTATTGCACCTCATGGACATTTTTCGGCTCGGTCGGTCTTGCCTCGCGCGCCGGCTTCGACTTTCTCACCATCTATGCCGGTCCGATGCTGATGGTCGGCCTCGGCTTTCCGCTGCTCATCCGCATCGTGCGGCTCGCCAAGGCCCAGAACATCACCTCGATCGCCGATTTCATCGCGGCGCGCTACGGCAAGAGCCAGGCCGTGGCCGCGACCGTGGCGCTGATCGCGATCATCGGCATGATCCCGTATATCGCGCTGCAGCTCAAAGCGGTGTCGTCTTCGGTGTCCGCTATCCTGACCGAAGCCTCGGCCGGCGCCACGGCGCAGCCGCTGCTCGGCGACATCGCGCTCTTCGTCGCGCTGGCGATGGCGACGTTTGCCGTGCTGTTCGGCACCCGCCATATCGATGCGACCGAACATCAGGACGGCTTGATGCTGGCGATCGCGACCGAGTCGATCGTCAAACTTGTCGCTTTTCTCACCGTTGGCGTCTTCGTGACATTCTTCATGTTCCCGGGACCGCTGGCCTTGTTCGCGCATGCGCTCGACCGGCCGCAGACCGCGGCGGTGCTGACGCGCGCGCCGCAATTGGCACCGCTGTGCGCCATGACGGCGCTGTCGCTGTTCGCCATCGTGCTGTTGCCACGCCAATTCCACGTCACGGTCGTCGAGAATCGCAGCGAAGCCGAAATTCGCCGCGCGGCATGGCTTTTTCCGCTCTATTTGGTGCTCATCAATCTGTTCGTGCTGCCGGTCGCGATGGCGGGCCTGTTGACCTTCCCGGCCGGCCGCGTCGACAGCGACATGTTCGTGGTGGCGCTGCCGTTGGCGGCGCACTCCGAATCGATCACGCTCATCGCCTTCGTCGGCGGCCTCTCGGCGGCGACCGCGATGGTGATCGTCGAGACGGTCGCGCTTGCGATCATGGTCTCGAACGACATCGTGATGCCGCTCGTTCTTAAGCGGCGCGCGACGCTTGCCGGAGAACCGGCCGACGCCGGTGCGCAGCTCCTGACAGCGCGGCGCATTGCGATTTTCGTCATTCTGCTCTTTGCCTACATCTACTACCGCTCCGCCGGGGAAGCGCAGCTTGCCGCGATCGGGCTTTTGTCGTTTGCCGCCATTGCGCAATTGGCGCCGGCGTTTTTCGGCGGCCTCATCTGGCGGCGCGGCACGTCGTCCGGCGCCATCGCCGGGATGAGCGCGGGCATTCTAGTCTGGGGCTACACACTCTTGTTGCCGAGCATTTCCGCCGCCGGCATCATGGGTCCGAGCATATTGACCGACGGGCCGTGGGGCGCCGCCCTGCTGCGGCCCGAGGCGCTGTTCGGGATCGATCAGCCGCCGCTCGTGCACGGCGTGCTCTTCAGCCTCGCCGCCAATATCGCCTGCTACATCGGTTGCTCCCTGATCCGGCGTCCGACCGCAATCGAGCGGATGCAGGGCGATCTGTTCGCGCCGCCGTCGCTCGCGCCGATCCTCGGCCCCATGACCCCGAGCTTTCGGCTGCGCCGCGCTTCGGTCGCCGTCGAAGAGCTGATCGACACCGTGGCGCGTTATCTCGGCGAGGAGCGCACGCGCGGTTCCTTCGCCAGTTTCGCCGCGACGCGGCGCATCAGCCTCGAACCGGCGGCCGAAGCTGATTTTCAGCTCCTGCAATATGCTGAATATCTCCTCGCCTCCGCGATCGGAGCCGCCTCGTCGCGGCTTGTGCTCTCGCTGTTGTTGCGCAAGCGCACGGTCTCGACCAAAGCCGCGCTGAAGCTGCTCGACGACGCCAACGCCGCCATCCATTACAACAGGGAGATTTTGCAGACCGCGCTCGATCGCGTCCGCCAAGGGATCGCGGTGTTCGACAAGGAGCTGGCGCTGGTTTGCTGGAACCGGCAGTTCGGCGAAATCTTCGACCTGCCGCACGAACTCACCCGCGTCGGAATAGCGCTCCCCCAGATTTTGCGCCACATCGCGCAGCACGGCCAATGCAACGGCAGGAACGTCGACGAATTCATCGCCGATCGCATCGCCAAATATACGTCGGACGCCGAGCCTTTTCTCGAGCGCATCGCCGAGCGCAAGCTGGTCATCGAAGTTCGCGCCAACCGCATGCCCGACGGCGGCCTGGTGACCACGTTTACGGATATCACGCCAAGCGTGAAAGCCGCCGAGGCGCTGGAGCGCGCCAATGCGACGCTGGAACGACGCGTGCGCGAACGCACCGGGGAGCTGACGCGGCTTAATGCCGAGCTGGAACGCGCCAGGGCGCAAGCCGACGAGGCGAACGTCTCCAAGACGCGCTTCGTTGCCGCGGCGAGCCATGACATTTTGCAGCCGCTCAACGCCGCCCGGCTTTACGTCACAAGCCTGATTGAGCGCCAGCGCGCCGGCGAGGATACCGACCTCATCCAGAACATCGACGCCTCGCTCGAAGCGGTCGAGGAGATTTTCTCTGCGCTCCTCGATATTTCCCGCCTCGACACCGGCGCGATGAAACCGGAATTCGCCGATTTTCGCATTGACGAATTGTTGCACCGGCTCGAAGTCGAATTTACGCCGCTGGCGCGCGAAAAGGGCCTCAAACTCGTGTTCATGCCCTGTTCGCTCTACGTGCGTTCGGACCGACGCCTGTTGCGGCGGCTCCTGCAAAATCTCATTTCCAACGCGATCAAATATACGCCGAACGGCCGTGTCCTCGTCGGTTGCCGGCGCCGCGGCGAGCGGCTGCGCGTCGAGGTTTACGATACCGGCATCGGGATTCCGCAGACCAAACGCCGTGCCGTCTTCAGGGAGTTTCATCGCCTCGATCAGGGCGCGCGCGTCGCGCGTGGCGTCGGCTTGGGTCTCTCCATCGTCGAACGCATTGCGCGCGTGCTCGACTGCGAGGTCGCGCTGAAATCGCAGCTCGGCCGCGGCTCACGCTTTTCTGTGGAGGCGCCACGCGCCGCGGGCGATGTGGCCGCGTTAAAGCTTCGCGTCATGCCGCGCCTCGAAGCCGGGCGGCTCGACGGCGTGGTCGTGCTCTGCATCGACAACGAGCAGGCAATTCTCGACGGCATGGAGACGCTGCTCGGCGGCTGGGGCTGCCGCGTGATCAAGGCCGCCGACCTCGCCGAGGCGCTGGCGAGCCTCGACGCGCAAGGCCTTGAGCCGGATGGATTTCTGGTCGACTACCACCTCGACGATGGCAATGGCATCGCCGCCATTGCCGAACTACGCCGCCGCTACGGACGCCAAGACGGCCGCGATGTCCCGGCCATCGTGATCACCGCCGACCGCTCGCTCCACGTTCGTGAAGCGGCCCGCGCCGAAGGGGCGCATCTTCTGAACAAGCCGATAAAGCCTGCCTCCCTGCGCGCCCTGATGACGCAATGGCGGGTGCAGCGCGTCGCGGCGGAGTAATTCCGGGCAAGACCCATCACTCCTGCGGCGCCTGTCGCGGCCACTGTCCGGCTTCGATTTTACCCGCGGCGATGACGGCTTGTGTCCGGCTCTCGACCCCGAGTTTCTGCAGAATTGCCGAGACGTGAGCCTTCACGGTCGCTTCCGAAACGCCAAGCTCATAGGCGATTTGCTTGTTGAGCAGACCGCCGGAAAGCATCATCAGAACGCGAACCTGTTGCGGCGTCAGCGTCGAAAGCCGCCTGATCATGGCCGCGCTTTCGGCATCAGATCCGGCGGAAAGGTCGACATCCGGCGGAGTCCACAACTGCCCTTGCAGCACGTGCGCAATGGCCTGCCGCAGCGCCTCGACCCCGAGCGTCTTCGGCAAAAAGCCCGCGGCGCCGAATTCCATGCAGCGGCGGATCACGGCCGGATCGTCGTTTGCCGACACGATCGCGATCGGCAGACTCGGATATTGCGCGCGCAAATACATCAGCCCGGAAAAGCCGCGCGCCCCCGGCATTCGTAGATCGAGCAGGATCAAATCCATGTCGCCGCCGCCGCGCTCGAGCCGCTCCACGACCTCTTCAAAAGTGCCGGCCTCGGCGACGTCGACGCGATCAAACAAACCGTTGACCGCTTCCCGCAGCGCCCCGCGAAACAGCGGATGATCGTCCGCGATGAGAAGATGAAATTCAGCCTCGCTCAATGGTTCGCCCCGGTCGATCGCGAAGGCCCGCACGCCATGTTAACGCCGCCGCGCGGGCATCGTCCACCGCTCTAGCGTTTTGCGCAGGATCCGCAGAATTGCAAAATCACTTCGCGCTGGTGCGCGGCGGCGCGGTGTTCCGCCAGATAAATTCCCTGCCAGGTGCCAAGCGCCACAACGCCGTGGCTGACTGGTAGCTGCAGCGACACTCCGTTAAGCATGGATTTGACATGAGCGGGCATATCGTCCGGACCTTCCACGCTATGGACCCAGCCGGCGTCGGCCGGCGCCAAGCGGCGTAATGCGGTAACGAGATCGGCGCGCACATCGGGATCCGCGTTCTCCTGGATCACGAGCGAAGCCGAGGTGTGTCTGAGATAAATGAGCACGGCGCCGTCGCGCGCGCCGATATCTTCGAGGAAACGCGCGACGTCCGCGGTAATTTCGAAAAAACCTTCGCCGGATGTCGCGACCGTCAGTCGCGCCGTCGCAAGCGTTTGCAGCGGCGCGGTGTGAATGGCGGACAAGCGATTCAAGGAAAGCCTAGCTCTTGTTGAGGACTTGCTTTTGCGCCCGCGCGATGGCGTCGACGAAACGCTCCCAGACCCGGCCGAAGAAGGCAATCACCCGATCGACGTCGGCGTCGCTCGGCAGACGAACGGACGGCGCGCCGCCTTGCGCGCCGGGCGGCTCCGGCGCCATGCCGGGCGGCAGCTCTAGACCGTGCGAAAGAAGTTCCCGCTTCAGCGCGGCATTCTCGTTTTGCAGCCGGGCGGCTTCGCTTTCCAGAAGGGCGCGGTCTTCCGGCGCCGTTTGGCACGCCCAGCCCACCGGCTGCTGGCTGCATAGCGCCACCGTGCCGGACTGGGTATCGAGGCGCAAATAGCCGTCCGCCTGTTTACTGAAGAGATATCGCCCGCCGGCGGTGTCCAGTGCCGCGTCGTCCGCCAGCGCGGGCGCAATCGACAATATCGCCGCGAAGACGATCGCGATGCCGGGCTTTATCATGATCAACTCCCCTCGCAAGAGGCCGCCAGCGGTCCGATATTAGATATCGGAGCGCCATTCGAGAACGCCTCCGGATTAAGTCCGGCATGACTTTGCGGCGCCGAATGGGCGGTGCAAAAGGCCTGGTGCGCATGCGATTTTCAGCATGCTTTCAAGGGATTAGGTGGAACTTGCGTTTTCTTGACTTGCCGAAACCCAATCAGTATGGTCCGCGCGGCTTCGAGGTGCGCGCGGGTCGCGATCGCTTAAAGCCGCGAGTGTCAGCATGAGCGACGCGCGCGAAAACGGCGACTGGGGCAAGCAGCAAACCGATGAGGCCGCTCTCTCCGCGAGACTCCAGCGGCTCAACGAAGGCCTCGGCCAAGCACTCGGCCAAGCACGCAATCCTGCAGGCAAGCCTTCGGACAGCTCTGGCGTGGACCGGGCAGCGACTGCATCAGGCTACGCCAAGGGCTTCCGGCTCTCCAGCGAACTCGTTGCAGGCGTCGTGGTCGGTGCCGGCATCGGCTGGCTCATCGATCGCTGGCTCGCAATCTCGCCGTGGGGGCTCATCGTTTTTCTCTTGCTCGGCTTTGCCGCGGGCGTACTCAACGTGATGCGCTCCGCGGGGCTCGTCGCGGGCACCGCGCTTGACGAAAGCACCCGGCATCGCCGGGACAGGTAATCCCGCGCAGCATCCGCTGCAAACGCAAAAGTCGATGGGACCATGCAGGTCGATCCGATCCATCAATTCGAGATCAAGAATTTGTGGCCGGTCTTCACCCTGGGCGGCCATGAAATCAATTTCACCAATTCCGCTTTGTTCATGTTCATCGTCGTCGGTTTGGCATCCGCTCTCCTGATCGGCGGAACGGCGCGCCGCGCCGTCGTGCCGGGCCGGCTCCAGTCGATCGCGGAAATATCCTATGAGTTTGTCGCCAATACCCTGCGCAGCTCCGCCGGAACGGAGGGGATGAAGTTCTTTCCCTTCGTTTTTACGCTGTTCATATTCGTGCTGTTCGCCAATTTCATCGGGCTTATTCCCTACTCGTTCACGGTCACGAGCCAGCTGATCATCACGGTCAGTTTGGCGCTGCTCGTATTCTTCATCGTGGTCGGTTACGGCTTCTGGAGGAACGGGCTGCACTTTCTCAATCTCTTCGTGCCGAAAGGCGTGCCGAAACTGATCCTCCCGGCGATCGTCGTCATCGAAATCTTGTCGTTCGTGTCGCGGCCGATTTCGCATAGCGTGCGACTGTTCGCCAATATGCTTGCCGGCCACATCACGTTGCAGGTCTTTGCCGGCTTCGTCATCATGCTGGCCAGCGCCGGGGTACTCGGCTGGTTCGGCGCCGTGCTGCCGTTCATCATGGTCGTTCTGCTGACAGCACTCGAACTCCTGGTGGCGTTCCTGCAAGCTTACGTCTTCGCCATTCTCACCTGCATCTATCTCAACGATGCGATTCACCCGGGCCACTAACGGCCGATTTGCTACAACCTTAGAACCAAGGAGTCTTCTCATGGATCCGACCGCCGCGAAATACATCGGAGCCGGCATTGCCTGCATCGGCATGGGCGGCGCCGGCGTCGGCGTGGGCATCATCTTCGGCAATTACCTCGCGGCGGCATTGCGCAATCCGTCGGCGGCTCAGGGCCAATTCGGCAACCTGATTTTCGGCTTCGCCATCACCGAGGCGCTCGGCATTTTCTCACTGCTGATTGCGCTGCTCCTGCTGTTCGCGCTCTAATTGCCGGTTTGGGCAGCCAAGGCCGCAATCATGGCCGAAACGACCGCTCATAGCGAAGTTCCCGCGGGACACGGCGGTTTTCCGCCGTTTCAGTCGGAGCACTTCCCCGCGCAGCTTGTTTGGCTCGCGATCAGCTTTGTGCTGCTTTACGTGCTGATGTCGCGGATCGCGCTGCCGCGCATCGGCGCGATCCTGGCGGAACGCAGCCGGCGCATAAGCGACGATCTCGCTGCGGCGGAACGGTTGAAAGAGCAGTCGAACACCGCGCATGTGGCTTACGAGAAGGCGCTCGCTGATGCCCGCACCCGCGCGCAGGCGATCGCGAGCGGCACGCGCGAGCAACAGGCGCGCGAGGCCGAAAACATGCACAAGCGGCTGGAGGCGCAGCTCCACGAACGGCTCGCCGCGGCGGAGCAATCGATCGCAAAGAGTCGCACCGCCGCCATGGGCAATGTCAATACGATCGCCAGCGAGACCGCGTCCGCGATCGTCGAGCGCCTGATCGGCCAGCGGCCACAGCCCGAGGAAATCGCCGCCGCTCTCCACGAGCGGGCGAAGAGCTGAGAGGACGCCAATGCAAGAAACCGAAAATTGGGTGGCGTTCGCCTTCCTCTGCTTTCTCGGGCTCCTCGCTTATCTCGGCGCTTATCGCAAGGTGATCGAAGCGCTCGATCAGCGTGGCGCGCGCATCAAGGGTGAACTCGAACAGGCGCGCCGCTTGCGCGAGGAGGCGCAGGCGCTGCTTGGCGAATTCGAAAGCAAGGCGCGCCAAGCCGAAACCGAAGCCGAAGCCATCATCGCCGGAGCGAAAGCGGAGGCCGAGCGCCTTGCCGCCGAGGCAAAAGCAAGAGCCGAAGATTTCGTCGCGCGGCGCACCAAGATGGCCGAAACCAAAATCGCCCAGGCCGAGGCTCAGGCGCTCGCGGACGTCCGCTCCGCCGCGGCCGACGCCGCCGTCGCCGCGGCCGAGAAAATCCTCGCCACGGCCGCCAAGGGCAAAGTCGCCGAAGATTTGCTGCTGCGCGGCATTACCGACATCAAACAGAAATTCAATTGATCGCGCGCAATTTCGAGCGCCGCAAGCGCGCCCAAAGCTGCAATCGTTTCAAACTGAATCGATTGCCGCTCGAGGTGTTTGATGAGGCATGATCTTTTTCGGAAAACCGGTCCCCGCCCGGGATCAAGTCCGGGGCGAGCTTTTTCCGGATCATGCCCCAACTATCCCGTAGGTTTGGGCTTCGGTTTATTGCCGACCGCGGGCTTAGGCTTCTGATCCTGCGCCGCGGCGCCGACGGGGTCGAAACCGATATAGACGATGTAGTCTTCGAGCTCGCCCGGCGGCGGCAGCGGGAAGCTCAGGCCTTCTTCGATGTGAGTAAAATCGGCATTGTCGTCGCTGGCGCCGATCATCACCGGAATGCGGATCAGCTTGGTGACGACGACTTTCGCGGCAGTCAGCGGCGCGGCGACGACCGCGATGCGCACTGGCACGTCGACCTGGCCCGGCCCGCCGGCAGGCCCGACGATAATGCGACCTTGGACGCCCACGCGCATCACCATCTGGCCGTTGACGACCGCGCAATCGCGGGCGGCGCGCACGAAGATGCCCTGATATTTTAGCGACATGGCTTCGTTAGCGCCGTCGGGAGACGGCGGCGGAATGGTTAGCGTCGATGCGCCTTGGCGAATGTCCAGGAACGGGCAGGTGATTTCCGGCTGCGCATTCGTGACCGGTTGCGGCTCCTTCTGCGTCGCGCCGGAGAAAAAGCTCGCGATTTTATCCTTAAGCGAAGGACTCGGCGGCGGCGCGGCCGGCGAAGGGGGCGCAGGCGAAGCAGTTGCGGGCGAAACAGTTGCAGGTGAAGTGGTCGCCGGCGGGGCGGACGATGCCGTCGTCGCCGGTCCGCCGAATCCGCCGCCGCTGCAGCCCGGCATCAGCAAGGCGCATGCGAGCAACGCCGCAGCCGGCGTTTGATCGCGCCAGCCAGTTTGCCGAATTTCGCGCAAATTTCCCCGCGTCATCGCAATTTTCGCGAGCCCTCGAACCATATAGCAAACCAACCGTGGCCTTCCCAAGGCGCCCCCAGCGGCTTGGTTAAAGGCCGCCTGATCGCGATTTGGCTCCGGGGGCATTGGAATCGTCGTTCAGCCTGCCATACAGCAGGTGATCCTGCCACGTTCCGTTGATGCACAGATATTCCCTGGCGTAGCCTTCGCGCACGAATCCGGTCTTTTCCAGAAGTCTGATCGAGCCGGCATTGGTCGGGATACATGCGGCTTCCAGGCGGTGCAGCCGCAGGCTGGCAAAAGCGAAGGGAATCACCGCGCGCACGGCAGCCGTCATGTAACCCCGGCGGATAAAGGGTAGGCCGATCCAATAGCCGATACTGCCAGCCTGGGCCACGCCGCGGCGAATATTGGCCAGCGTCAATCCGCCGACCAGCGCCCCATCCGCATAGTGCACGATGAGGAACGCGTAGCCCTGATCGCTACGCAGATCCTCGGCATAGCGCTTGATCCGCCGCCGGAAGGCGCCGCGCGTCAGATCGTCTATCGGCCAGGTCGGCTCCCACGGCGTTAGAAACTCGCGGCTTAGTTCGCGCAGCGCCACCCATTCCTCGAAGTCCGTCATCTGCGGCGTGCGCAGCACCACACCGTCGCCTTCGATGCTCGGCATCGGCTCGGTGAAGTTGATGGTGCGAAAGAACGCCATTGATATTTTCAGCGGGGCGA